>JAEEGL014456157.1_pt1 | contig 242264 bp, 346 predicted proteins | sample 9134231 | NCBI WGS metagenome assembly JAEEGL01 (sample SAMN16246548, study PRJNA631951) | gut metagenome | biome: gut microbiome; feature: rumen; material: fiber-attached | host: Bos | place: Iran: Karaj | collected 2018-10
ACGTTATCAGAGAAAAGACCTATTGCGGATGCAAGAAGTGGTATGGTCTTTATCTTACTTTCTATACCTAGATTAGACTTATCTTCTCTCTCTTCCCACTTTGTTGGTTTTCCTTCCCCATCGAACTCAGTTGCTATGGCATACTTCTTACCAGCCGTGTCTTTCTTAGGAGTGTAGTCTTTTACTGAGTTTAGAGCGTTACCCACTAGTTTGAGTACAGATGACACACCTGTTATCTGCTCTGCTGTACCAGATCCCCATCCATTGTCCGTTCTATAGGGTTTCAGGGCACTAAGGGATTTCCTCAACTCAAAGTCTCTAAAGTACCCTATTCTCTGGTCGGATGACAGTTCTTGTACGTTATCAGAGAAAAGACCTATTGCGGATGCAAGAAGTGGTATGGTCTTTATCTTACTTTCTATACCTAGATTAGACTTATCTTCTCTCTCTTCCCACTTTGTTGGTTTTCCTTCCCCATCGAACTCAGTTGCTATGACATACTTCTTACCAGCCGTGTCTTTCTTAGGAGTGTAGTCTTTTACACTGTTAAGAGCACTAGCTATGGAACCAAGGGATGAGCATATACCGTTGATTGTAGCTGGTGTTTTACTATTGTTTACATACTCAAATTGCTTTGTTGATGTATTATAAGCTTCTGCAAGCCCCATTCCTTCAGCGATGCTTACAAAGTCATAGTAACCAATCGAACTAAGACCACTAAGTTTGTCGTATACCGTACCGATTTGTTCACCGACATTAGAGTATGTGTTCAGAATTTCGTTTATTGACATACCCTTGTTCTTGTCAATCTGGTCTTCCTTGGATGGCTTTCTACTTAAATGACTATCCAGATCTTCCTGAGTTGTACCACCCTCCTCAACCGGTTTTCCTAAAAGACTCTTTATTCTTTTTTCCTCATCCTTCCATTCTTGGAAAGCATCAGATATTCCACCAGACTTCTTGTCCAAGTCCAGATCCCACACCGGTATCCGAAGCATTGCCCGCTTTATGGTGTCAAGTTGACCCTTAAAGGATGACAATGTTGATATATTAACTTCCACAGTAGGTGTACTATGGTTGTTTATTTCAGCAACCATGCTTTCGTATGTTCCAAGTATGGTTGATACCTGTTTTGCGACAGATTTTTCATCCCCACTGTTCTTGAACGCTTCTACCAAAGAATGTATCTTGTTGGTTGCATCAACGACTTCTCCATCCTTTATCCTGTTTATCTCCTTTCCGAATGTCGTTATAAGACTGTTCAGTGAGCTGAAACTATTTCTTATCTCATCCACGGTCATTGTGTTTGTCTGCTCAGCCATCTTTGTCAAAATTATTGCGTTGGTTGAATAATAATCTTACTAGACAATCCTATTGAAACCCACCAAGAATCTACTATAGAAAATATTATCAAAGAACCGTTAAGACCACGCATATCTCTTTTATCTACTATTGAACCAAACTTTTGGAAATGAGAATCGTACACTTGAACCACGAGCGCACGGCTAAGTGCTCAGTATGCAAATGCAAGCTTGCTTATAACCCTAAGGATTTGGAAGGCGGAGACACCGTCTGGTATGTCTCGTGCCCGAACTGCGGCCGAGATGTGACTGTAAGACCCTCGAGAAGGTTTCTTAGATATAGAGAACTATATCTTGAAAGCCTGAGAAAGATAAACCAGCCTGTCGGTTTCTGACAATGCACATGTCGGAAATTGAACTCGTTTCTATGACTTAAAGCGTGATAGAAACCGTTTATGTTTTGGTATAAACCTAATACATCAAACATGAACGAGAAAAGCATTACACGAGAAGAATGGCTTCGGCACGCTGTGGATGAGATCGACACCCGCATATTCCACGGTGACCTGAAGTCTGGGGACAAGGACTATCAGATTGCCTGCGGTTGGTGCAAGTCAGACAAAGCACTTGGTGAGACAGTGTTCCCCCCTACAGACAATGAGACTCCGGATCTGGACGACTTCTTTCCTGTGACAATCCACATGAGTTGCAAGGAAAAGGACACGACTACTATGATTATTGCACTTGTACACGAGTGCATCCATGCTTTCTATGACCTCCGAAACCACAGTAAAGAATTCAAGAAGCACGCTCACGATGTCGGTTTCAACGACCCTGTAACGCATTTCCATCCGACAGAATGGCTCGAGAACGACTGCAAAGCCATTGAGAAGATTCTGGTCGAGAAATACGGTGAGTTCCCGGGAAAGCCGATTACTGGAAAGAAACGCAAGACGAAAGAACGGAAGAAGACGATTTTCAAACTTTTCTGCCCGAACTGCGGATTCGAGTGCAAAGCGAAAAAAGACGATGTCGAGAAGTTCGGCCGTCCGACTTGCGCCTGCGGTGGACTCATGGCATTGGACCTTGAGAACACTGATGGAGAATCTTCGGGAGATTAACCTTTTGCTACGACCGACAAGACTAGAAATGAGCAACTTTCCAGCAGAATCTATGGACATAGACCCCTTCTGGAAAGTGCTGCTTGAAGAAAGGAAAGGAAAATGAAAATCTACATAACTACGGAGTTCGACATTTCAAAGATATCTTTCAGAGTGTGCCCTGAGCAGTGGAACGTGTCACTACTCGGTGAGAACGACCCGAAGATATCCAAGAACATTCCAGGCTACGAACTCATAGACGGTCGCGACACTTGGACTGTAGAACTTTCTATAGACAACGGTCGCATACACAACTGGCCGCATGGCATTGATGCTGAATTGTCGCTGTACGACCCAGAAGGAGTCTACCTGTTGGAAGATTCATCTGGAAACTCGATAACATACATAGGACCACCACCAAGGTGCTTGAAGATTCTAGACGACAGAGACTTGTCGTTCAATGTCAACCAAGACGGATACATTGGGGACTGGAACATAAACATTGACCTGTTGGGTGAGTGGGGCACAAGAGCCGAGTTTAGAGAAATCAAGTGACCATGGGACGATCTAGAAACAAATCCACGCACGAATACACCGACTTTGAGGAGATACAAGGCGAGTCCGCACCGGCACCCGAAAGGCGAGTGCGGACCGAACCTTGGTCTTTGGATGACTTCGTACCGGTGTTCAACGAGTTGGGGCTTCTGCAGGACGGTGAGGAGTATGTGTCTGTAGAGACGGTACAGACTGGTCGGGTTGTGGTGAACGGCAAGGAGAGTGTGCAAAGGAAGGAACTTAGAATATCGTTCACATTCGACCCAGATTTCACGGCTGAAATGGATGGCTCAATGCTTGCCGGTATATGGGCTGAGGTCACAGTAGGCGGGAATTTATTATTATCTGAACTGATATACTGCGTTCCAGACGACATGGAAACTTGGTACGCGATATACCATCGAGGACAATGAGTAAACTTAAAGACTATATAGGAAAGCAGCTTGTCGGTAAGACACTTCATTTCCACTGCGACTGCACTGCTTTCGCAGATCTCACAGGGACGGTTGTCGATTACTACGTACTTTCAAACGAGATAGTTTTCAAGGTACAGAGACAGGACGGTAAAATATTCGACATTGGTGAGAACCACCCATCAATGGTTGTCAATGAACTATGATGCACTTGTATGAGGCAGTGGCTAGAAGGACCACAGGAAAGTACAAATTGATAGACGGTTGGAGCACCAAAGAGCAGATCGTTTCGTTTCTCGAGAAACACGGATACACAAGAATAGAGACCCAAGAGAACTACGACATACTGTATATGTCTGTTTCGATGAGGAAACCCATCTATTCTGTGGGTGACTATACTAGTGACCCAATGACACACTGGATAAAGTTCTGCAACCACGCTAAGGCACCGTTCAAGTTGTTCTTCTGTAGAGAGTCAGATATTTTGGATAGGGTGAAACGATCCAGTGTTATTGCATCTTTGTACTCGGTTGTCAGTAATGGAAAATGGGAGAGAATAGGTAGCTTGGAAAAGTTCAGAGAAATAGTAAACAAAGAACTAGGAATATGAAGCACTTGTGCGAAGCTGTGGCGAAAAGGACATCTGGAAAATACAAAGTGGGTGATTTTCCTATAGTACCGGATGTTGAAATGATAAAGGATTTCCTTGATGGCAACGGGTTCAGAATGTACGTTGATGACAACTTGGGACTCAACACACTGATAACCACTAAGAATGAGAAGTGCTACACCATTGCAAATCAACCCAAAACCAGCGGTAACGGTCAGGGTACGAAGCACATACGTTTCAGAGACAATAGAAACACTATATTCTTGGTAGCTTCGTTCTATGACAAAGACGACTATGTGACTGGTGGTTTCTTCGGTACCATAACCGGGAATGGATCAGGAAAATGGGAGTGGCAAGAGGAGACAGACTGGAATAAACTAAGGGGTGAGATAATAAAGCACTTCGGTTGGTAATGGCTGTAGCTAGTAGGAAATCTGGAAAATACTCAGATCTTTGGTACGAGTTCCCGAAGGAACCTGTTCTAGAGAAGTTTGTCGGTTTTTTCAAGAGTAACGGCTATTCAAAGTTCACACCACCAATGCCAGACACCGTGTATCACCACGCGAAGGTACTAAGAGAGGCAAGACTAAGAGGGAAGAAGCTGTATTCGCCAGCCCAATACTATGACGCTGTACCGCAGACGCATTATGTCCTGTTCTCGGATGGTGCACTGTGCTATGAGGTATTTACTGACATAGGAGTCAAAAGTGACACATACAACTTCAGCATATACGGTGACAGCAAGGAACCACTTTTCAGGTCATCGAACTATGATGATTTCAGACTCATTGCCATAGACCATCTCAAAGACAGTGGTGCGGAAAAATAAATACAAGACATAGTATATGAAACACTTGAACGAATCATTGAACGAAGTAGTGGCAAAGAGAATATACGGTAAATACGGTTCGTTCCCTGAGGAACCAAATTTCGATGAGATCCAACAGTTCCTTGAGAGTAAGGGTTTCAAGGCAGCTGACAAAGAGTATTCACTAGGAACTTCACCGTTCTTCGGCAACGAAACCGGTGAAAGGTACTGCAGAGCCACTGGATCGAACGGTGACCCGTACATCGTTTTCAAGGACTCGAAAGGCAACCGTTTCCTTTTGGAACAAATCAGCGATACATCTGAGATATTGTTTATGATGCTCGAAAGGAAGGGAGACATGACTTGGAGGACTTGGAACTAGTACGACACCTACGAGAAGTTCAGAGATGTGGTCACAAGGCACTTCGGTTGGTAATGGCTGTAGCAAACAGGAAATCTGGAAAGTACATAGACATTTCACGGAAGAAGAAACTTTCTGAACTGACATTGACCGCCTATGGTGGTAAACTAAAAACCCCAGACCTTTCAATGAAAGATCTGGGTTTCTTTTTTTGATGGTGCCTTGCACCCGATTGGGAAGTAAATTACTCAGCGTCCATCTGGTTGCGCTTCTCCTGCACCTCGACACGGATCTCTTGGGCAAGTGCCTTGATCTCTTGCATAGCCTTTCTGATACGCGGGCTAGCGGCCTTCACATCCTTGTTGTAGAACTTGTTGAAATCGTTTTCGATGTTTGCAATGACTTGCTTAAGTTGTTCAAATTTCTCCATTTTAGTCTCTGGATATTTTCGTTGTTTTCATCTAAGATTCCGGAACCATTCCGGTTTGTATCTCTTTCAATGTACCATAAAAATAACGCGAATGGACGATAGATTTTAAGAAAAGTTCAGTTTTCTTTGAAGAAATTCGACATTTTTACGACTTTACCATACTGTACAGTTGTTCTTTCGCCTCCGACCAACTTGCCTCTCTTATCCTTGACCCACTTTCACCCACAGTGCAATTCCATTCTTTTTGTCTTGATAGATCTAAGCGTCTCGATGTCCTTACTAGAACTATGTTGCCTTTTCCGTCACCCGCACTTATCCACCAACCCAACGGGTCATCTTCGTATGGACCCAAGCTGTAGCACCTTCCCTGGCACAGTCTCATTAGATCAATAGGGCAAGGATAACCCATATCCCTGAACCCGTTTGACTCCAACCATTCAACTATGGCGTTCTTGTCATATTGGTTATCTGGTAACTCGTAACCGGGACGGAAGTATTTCCCTGTCTTTCGTTTGGCTACAGCCATTATATTCCAAGTTTTTCTCTTACTATCTCTCTGAAACTGTCGAAGTCGTTGAAGTCGTTCCAAGACTCACCTACGATTACGGACCACACTGATGAGGATCTAGAGTTTATGTTTTTCACTATCTTGTTCTCTCTACAGAAAAGAATCCTGTTTCTCCATTTCGGGCTATAGAACTTGATCCAGTGTGATGTCGGGTCACTAGTATAGTCACCGACTGCGTACACAGGTACATCACCAAGTTGTTCTGATTTCCCTATGATTTCTGAAGATTTGCGGCCTTCTATCCTCTTGAAACCGTTCTCTTCTAGAAAATCTATTATTCCCTCTTTGGTTTCCCAAGATTCAAACTCGTATTTACCGGTCATTCTTTTCGCGACCGCTTCGTTCAAGTGTATCATTTCAGGTCCAATTCTTCTATTACCATTTCTCTGAAATCATCAAAGGATAGATCGTCAAGTTGCGCAAATGATTTACCGGTTGTGAACTTGTCAACCCACCAGTTCTCACTTATGTGCAACTTCGGTAGATTCGGAAATCTAATGGAGAACACACACTTGCTGTACGGTGCGCAAAACTTTATCCATCTTGCTCGCTTGCCGAACACTTCATCCTTTATTTCACCGAAAGTGTAGCAACCGCGCCCTTTTTTGCAGTACTCTAACATCTTAAAAGATAACTCCATGTTGGATTCCGGACCGACAAAATCAAAACCGATGCGCTTCATTAGGTCAGGTATCGTCTCCATACCTATGTCCTCGTACCTTTGCGGGAACATTCTTGAGTATTTTCCAGGTTCACGTTTTGCAACTGCCATTTCCTATATTCCTATATTCACTTTCATTAGTGTTCTGAATTGATCTAGACTATCCACCCGACTCCATCTCCATTTGTTACCGTCTTTGAACTGTACGGCCCATTCGTACCATCCACTCCAGTCGTTTTGGTCTATAAGTGATTTTTCTTCTATGGTCTTGTTGTCTCTGCAGAAGAACACATTGTTTTCCCATTCAGGACTATAGAATCTTATCCAATGCGTTTCAAGTGGCGTCATGTATTCTCCTGTGCAATATGCCTTTCCACTTTTGCGGGACTTGGACATGAGTACAAGATCATCTGGTCTCCATGCAGTGACCCTTTCAAACCCGTTTCTTTCAAGAAACCTGATTATATTTTCCTTTGTGTCGAAGTTGCTGTCTTTGTACTTTCCGGTCTCCCTTTTGGCGACAGCCTCTGTAAGGTGCATCATGTAAGAGATTGGTGTATTAGTTCAATTGCATCCTCTCTAAATGTGTAGTAGTCGTTATACAAGACTTTGTCTCCAGTGTCGCATATCTTTCTGTAAGCAGAAATGAATTTCTTACCAGTGTACACGAATAACTCAATCGTGTATATACCGTTTGTGCTTAACCAGAACTTGACGAACTGGTTGTCCCTCTCATTGACTACCTCGTAGTATCTTTCATTCTTGGATATACCCTCTCTGAACCTGCGCATGTGTGACAGGTCAAGTTCATCTATCTCGGTAAAACCCATTCTGGAAAGATAGCTTGAAATGGCTATCATGTCAGGACGGTCCGGGAATTCATCCGAGTGCGGGTATTTCCCCGATATTCTTTTTGCTACACTCATTTCCAGTCAAAGTACTTGCATATTTGTTCTCTAAAAGCCTCGTATGTAAGATATTCAACGTACTTGCCGTTCGGAAGAGTCTTTCTGAACAGACCACCCGGAAGGTTAGCCGTTTCCTTTGATATACCCTCATCTGTCCTGCATATCCACACTGTGTCATCGTCTCCACCGCACATAGCTACCCAGAATGTCCCTGGTTCACCGGGGATGCAGGGACCGACCGCGTACCTTGGTGGTCTGTTCCTACATAGTGCCACCAGATCCCTGGGTGACATTGACCACCTCGGATCAGTCGGGTTTTTCGCAATGGTGAACCCCTTGGATTCAATGAACTGCATAATCTGTATAGTGTCTGGGTTATAAGGGAACTTATCACCGTACTTTCCTGCAGTTCTTCTAGCGACTGCCTCGTTCAAGTGTATCATTGCAATCCAAGTGTTTTTATAGCGTCATTCATTAGTTCTTTGAATGTGTCGAATGTCTCCGACTGCCTCATTAGTCTGTCATCTCGTTGGTACTTCACTGTATGGGAATCGTCATAAACGGCATCACCTGTGCGGACTATGTAATTGTATGAACCGTTTCCGAACTCAACCCAGTGTGTAAACGGGTCACTGTTGTACGGACCATCGTGCCACCAAAACGGTAAACCTAGTGAAAAGCATCTGCCAGTAGAGAATGGTTTCTCTGATGTGTCAGTAGTTCTTTTGAACCCGTTTGACACTAGAAACGACACGATTTCCTCTCTATCTGGATAAGGACTCAGTGCATTTACAGATATGTATTTCCCAGATTTTCGTCTTGCGATAGCCATTGTTTCAGTTTTTCAATCTCTCTTCGATTATGCAATCTCTATATTCTTCGAAGTCTCTGAGGTCTTTCCATTTTCCGGTGGAGTCGATATATCCGTAGACATGGAGATAACCATAATCGTAGTATGTATGCACGAACACCATTGATAGACCATCATACTTGACACCTAGTATTGCCCATCCTTTGTTTCTTGAATAGCAGTACACATCACCCTTAAGACCCGTCAAGACGGTAGGTGCGGCACCTTTCTCCATATAGAAACCTTTGCTTTCCAACCATGCAATCTCAAGATTGAAATCGGGTTGGTTCGGGAAACCACCAGTGTACTTGTCGTATTTTCCAGCTTTCCTTGATGCTACTGCCATATTCTGACAAATCTTTTCTCACTTCATTCGGATCAAATCAGACGCATCATCCATTAGTTCGTCTATGCTTCTGAACCTTGCATATCCACCGGATCTGTCGGTTCTTGAGAACGCCACTGTACTGTCCCTTTCTTTTTCTGTTCTTACTAGATAGGCGTGCTCACTGTCACCGAACTCAATCCATTGAGTGTTTCCTACGGTGTACGGACCGACTTGGTACCATAGTGAGACACCCATGTCGAAGCATTTTTCCTTCTTGTACACGATGCCTTTCTTGCCAATGTCAACGAAACCGTTCATTTTCAGGTAGTTTATTACACCCTCCTTGGTGTCCAACGCATAACTGTCGTACTTACTATACTTACCAGTGGATCTCTTTGCGACAGATTCAGACAGATGTATCATTTCATACCGAAGAATTTTATGGCGCTTTCAATCCAATCCTTGTAGTCGTTGTATTCTATTACAATTCCATCCTTTTGCTGGATATCCATGTCGTACCTTACATAGTTAGTCGGAATGTGCTGATCTACTACATACAGTCGGTATACACGGTCACCGTTACCGAAGGCAAGTCTGAGTGGGAACTCTTTACCGTCTCTGTCGTGAGTGATACCCTCAGAAGAATATCTTCTATACTGGTTGAACACTTTGCACAGGTTGACTTTCCCAGATATGTCTATCTTCTTTGGCAACCATATAAACCCGTTGTCCTCCAAGAACCTGAAGTATGCGTCAGCGTTCATAAGGTCCGGTCTACTAGGAAGTTTGTCTGTTTCCAAAGGCTCGTATTTACCAGCCGTTCTTTTCGCTACGGCCTCGTTCACTTCGCCCAACTTCAGGTATTCAACAGCCTTTTTCCTGAACTCATCGTATGTCTCCGGTGTCCACGAGTCGTGCATACCACTTCCGTAAGTGATTCTGAACTGGTCGACTCTCATGAGGAACCAGTCATCATGGTGTATGTCTCGGCACATATACGTCTTGTAAGCGTCACCGAAAATTATCCACCATGTACCGTTTTCCCCGTCCTTGCACGGACCAAGTTTGTAGCCTCTATTTCTGTTGTTCCTGCACCGTGTCATTAGTCCTTTACTTGTCAGTGCACCATTCTTGGTATAGTCGACAAATCCGTGTGCATCCAAGAACGCTTTTATCTTGGTTATGTCTGGTTCGGAAGGGAAGTTGTCCAGGTCGGTATACTTCCCTATAGATCTTCTTGCAACTGCCTCAGAAAGATGTAGCATTTCCTAATGCATGTTCTATTTGTTTTTCTAGTTCGTTCCTAAGCTCATCGAATGTCTGGATACACTCTCCGAAAGTCGTCTCTCTAAAGTAGTTGCCTCTCGTGTTCAGGTTTCCTGTCACATCATCCGTCCTAATCAAGTACACTGCGTAACCATCCAAGCATATCCTTATCCAGTGGGTGTGCTTGTTGGTTGAGTATGTACCGAGACCGTAGCACGGTTTACCAGTGTTTCTATGGTAATCCCTAAGTATATCACTCATGATTCCTTTCAATGCCCCGGACGAATATTTGGGCGAAACACTATTTACCATAGTGAAACCGATCTGGTCGAGATAGGCCATTATGTCCTCCTTGTTGTTGGTCTTAGGGAACCTGAGTCGGTATTTCCCTTTTTCTCTTATAGCAACTGCCATAGTCGATAGTTGTCTTGTATAGAATAATTAGAGTAGGATTCCGGAACCAAGTGCGGCATTGAAGTCTTTATCTTCGACCATATCCCAGTCCTTGAACACATTACCGTTAATGTCGATTATCACATCGTTCACATAGCAACGGTCTCCGACCGTTACAGATGAGTTCTCGAGTCCTCTGTGGTAGCAGATCACCTTGTACCTTTCATCTGAATAGAACTCAGAGTTGCACACTAGACAGTTGTTGGACATCTCGAACTTGAAGTTCTCAAGCAACCACTGCGATACAGCATCTCTGTTCTTCAGTGTGTCGGTTGTTATCCTTCTGTAGTCTGCTCTAAGGTTGACCATTCTGTATGGACCGGCGTACAGGTCAATGTAGTCCAACAGTTCCTTACCAAGCACCGACTCGTCCACCAAGCAGTTGATTCTCACTGGCTTCTCTATCCGGTCAATGTATTCCAGACCAGCTGTACCGACACGGTGATTCAAGTTAATGTGCCTTGATATGTTCACACCTTTGACTTTACTGGATCTGTTAATGAAGTCAATGCACTCATCAATGTTCTTCAGTAACGGTAGTGTGGTGTTAATGTATACCGATTTCGACATTCTCGACACCAGTGTGTTCAGGACATTAAGATCGAAAAAGGGCTCACCACCAGTGACTACGAACTCGGTCACCGAGTCGTTTCTGTTGCATATCTCTATCTGGTTGAGGATTCTGTCCATTACCTCACTAGAAAAAACAAAACCATCGTATAGATGGTTTGTGTTGCAAAACGGACAGTTGTTTCCGCATTTCACAGGCACGAACACCGTTGCGGCCAAGTTGGTTCTACCTTTGTAGTATCTCATTAGCATGCTCCTCCATACGTTGAGAATCCGCAACCATAACCACCTCCGCAGCCTCCGTAGCTGCCTCCACCACCACACGATGGTGTCGAGTAATAGCCGCCTCCGCAGCCTCCGTAACTACCTCCGCCGCAGGCGGTTGTCGTCTTGTGTCTGATTGTATCCAGAATCGTTTTCATAGGTAAGTGTAGTTTTCTCACCTACATATAAACGATTCCGAATAAACTTAACACTATCTGAAAATGTTCTTGCCGTAGTAGTTTCTCTCGCGGTACCACATAAGTGCGGAATACTTGTCCTCAAGCTTGCGGATCTGTTGGGCCAATTCGGTGCGCTCCTTCTTGTGCTTGTCTGAACCTTTCAGCTTGCCTGAGCGTTTCTTCTCAAGTTCGATATATTCCTTGTCCTTGAAGATAAGCTTCTCGACTTCTTTGGATTCAAGCAACCCGTCGAGTTCGGCCTTCATTTCTGCGTTTCCGTACTCCTCAGCGCGTTCCTGAAGTAGCACAAGTAGTGCATAGAAGGCACCGTAGGGCTTATCAGCGCGAAGTATGAGACCACACATTTGCACAGCGAAGTCGTATATGTCCTTTGACTTTCCACCGGACTTGATTCCTGCTTGCGCCAGTATCCTGAGCATGTCCTCTTTCGAGTTCTTGCGCATTTCTGCATCAATGTCATCGAATTTCTTACCGTACTCACTTGCAAGTTCTCTGCGTTTCTGGTTGTACTCGTCCTCGACACCTGCTCTTTTGTCCCTAAGTGATGCGTTGCTTCGGTTGTTCAAAGCACTCATTTCGTTAATGAAATCATCAAGACCTATCATTTCTTATAGAGTTCTTTTTATTTCCTCGAGTGCCGAGATCATTTGGTTGTCAACGATTCCACTTTCGGAGTATTCCTCGGTTATCAAGTAAGCGATTAGTTTGAGTGCATCTTTCGTGATTGTGAATGTGCGACCGAATGAAGCTTTGCGCTTAACGGCATCATCCATTTCCTTGACCACACCTGATATTCCAAGGTTGCGGTTCCTAATGTCTCTTAGTTCATCAGCCATTTGCTTGGCAGCGTATGTCTCCTCTTCGGGCTTGCTGTACACTCTACTCCATTTCCTTAGAAGTTCTCGATATTCGTTCCGTATCTTCTCAGGTACATTGTTGTATTGCTCGCGTGAACCACTTTCCTTCCAAGCAGACCATTCGGTGTAGTCACCCCAGTAACCACCGCCGCAGCCACCACTTCCTATGAAGTAAGAACCACCACATTCGTTAACCGTGCCGTTCTTGGCCTCAGTCAAAACATCTATTATCCTTTTCATTTTTCCAATGTATTTTGGTACAAGAAATAATACATTAACCGGTGTAGGGGTTATATGTGAAGTCCTTTACGAGCATTTCCGTGTACATTTGCACTTTGCAGGTTTCTGGGTCCTCGCACCAAAGGTTGAATATGACATCCATCTGGAAACTTTGGTCTGGTAGGTCTTTGACAAGTTTCTCAGCCACATCTTTACCGACTTTCCTTACAAGCTTGTCGTTGGCATAGAACTTGATTGAATCCGGAAACCACTCGCACTTGTACTCAATGAACTCTTCTGTAGGGTCCTTTTTCTGCTTGCACCACGGAATGTTTCTGCTACCGATAGATGTCTTTCTGTAGTTTCCATCAATGTAAGTTCCTTCAGAATCGACTATCTCGTTGTAATGCACATTCGTAGTTGTTCTCCAAGACGGGCAAAAATACGGCGGTTGTGCAATGAACCACTTGAAATAGTCGTCTTCACCACTCCAAGCCTCCACTATGTCGATCTCAGGAGGCCAGTGCTTGTCGCCGGTCAACCAGAACGATGGCCACAAGTTGAAACCTTTGGGAAGTTTTATCTTTGCCTTGAATGTACCGTATCTGAAGGGATTGACCGACCGAACTATTCCTGTGGCTATCGTGGGGTTGTATGTGTTACCGTCCCAATGCTGTATATCTATAGGGTATTCAGTTATCTTCAGATGTAGTACATTGCTCTTGTCTATGGAAACGTTCTTGCTGCAATACCACATCCATGGCTGACCAGGGTGTATTATCCTGTCACCATCCATCTTGGATTCCCATTTGTATCCGCACCATTCAAACATTTTTCAGATATTAGTTTTGTGTCTTGTTGAAGTCTATCTCTGTCTGTGGTGATGCCGAACTGTTCTTGTCCTTCATTTGCTGTATGAACGACTTAGAGCCTCGGTGAACCGACTGGGTGGTATCCACTATCTCACCAGTGTCTTCATCCACAGACTGCTGCTGGTTGAAGTTAAGTTCGAGTTGGTATCCCTTCAATAGATTGCACAAGCTTGCGACCGTGTCATCTATCTGCTTCTGTATGCTCAACAGGTTTCCCTCTATTCTTGCCTGAGACAAGTACATTGATGCGTTGTTCGGGTTGGTCGTTATCGCGTTTACGCATATATCGTGAGTCTTTTCAGAAGTCTTTCTCATCTTCAGTAGAAGACGCAGCCCGTCAATCGAGAAGTCAATCCTTTTCTTTAGATTCGGGTTTTCCTCCATGAATTCCTTGTCAAAGTACACACTCGCCAGATTGTCGACCATCTCCATAGCAAGGCGCATGGCCTCATCATCGATTGCATCAATGTCTATAGGCTGAATGAGATCTTCAGGATCTATGTCGGTTCCATCTTTGAACAGTTTGTCTTCCATAGCCTAAGAATAATCAATACTGTTACGGTACGGCCACACCGAAAAGTTCGCTCTCTATTCTCAGTTTCACCTCGGATTGTATCTCTTCACAGTACTTCTCATAGACATAGTTGCAGATTTCCTCTATGGATACATCCATTGTGTCTTTCAGAATGTCAAGAGTGCTCCTGAGTTTGTCCCAGTCCCACTTTATGGTCAGTGCGACTGTCGGTGCAGGTGCCTTAGAGAACATTTTGTCTAGTATTATGGTGTCAACCGACTTTTCCGGTACCCGCTCTCGAACCGGAACCGAGTTCTGCTTTCTACCGGTTATCAGTTCTAAGTCCTCAGGAAGTATGTTCGGGTCGTCCTGTGCAAGACCATCAAGCAACTTCGATGATTGCATTTGCGGCTTCTGTACAGGGTGGTCAATCGGTGCATCTGAACGGACGAAGTTCTGTATCCGGTTGAAGTTTATTATCTGTCCTTCCTTAGTCTTGACAAACAGCGAGTTGTCTTGGAAGAACTGGTCAACGACTTGGTACGACTCACCGGTTGAAGGGTTGGACCACCAACCGCAAAGGTCGATTCCTGATGAGGTGTCGAATGTAACTTCTTGAGTCATTTGGTCACTTAGTTATTTTGTATCCGAGTTTGATAATCAACTTGATTGTCTCCATAGAAGACAACCGGTCGTATTCCTTTTCAGAATCCGAAAGTTGGAAATACGGTACAAGGCATGGGTGCTCTTTCTTGGCATCGTCCCTTGTGTTTCCGAACTTCCATCCCTCAGAAATGCGCTGCTTCGCCCAAAGTTCATGGACATTCTCGGCCATTTGTTCTGTGAGTTGCAGTAGGTCATCTGTAAGTTCGACATCAGATGTGTCAACTGGTTTCGGTGTATATGTGCTGTCCATTAGGTTATAAAATGATTTTGAAAAGTTTGAATAGTCTGTGTTCTGAATGATCTAAGTGTAATGTTCACTACCCATTAACTTCTGAATGTCCTTTGTATAAGTTCTATTGTTTCCGGATATTTCACCATTATCTCGACAATAGTAGCCACCCGTTGCGGTTCTTCGTTCTGGAAATATATTATCGAGCTGTTCGGTGTGTTGTACAACTTGTCTGTGAAGTCCGACAGATCAATGCGCTCGAGTTCCTCTCTCGACTTGAAGTTGTACTGCCGCTTCTCAGACTTGTACCGTGCCTCTCGGTTCAACGAGTTGCAGTCCATCCACACATAGCACACCTTTTCTGGAAGTGCCTTCAACGGTATGTTGTTTATCTGGTTCGGTGAAAGGACGAACACATCAGATGTGTCGAACTCACTTGATGCTAGGCACTCGTAGTTGTTAGATATAGAGTTGTTCACCTCCGAGAAGTAGACATAGGCCCCGTTCTCGAATATTCTGTTTATCTCCTCAGTGGTAAGGCACTCGTATAGCTTGTGGTGATACTGGACGCTGTCAAGGTTGGTGAACAGTTTACCCACCTTGACACCGTCCTTCTCAAGCATTTCTGCTACCTCAGCCTTCCCCGATGAATGTAGACCTGTTACGATGTACTTCATTAGTACTTACATTTTTGGCATTTTAGGCATTGATGGTGAAGGGACTCTTGGAACTCTCATACTACCATAGTTACCGGACTTCATGTCATTGTACGATGGCATACCTTTCGGCATCTTGTAGTTTTTCTCTTGGTTCTCTTGCTCCTCCTTCTCCTTCTTGTTGAGTTCCTCAATCGAGTCAACCATAATCTCGTATTGCCAGTAAGGCAACCGTTCTATCTCAGACGGTTGAAGGTTAAGGTACTTCAACAGACTGGCCTCATTTCGTACCAAATTTCTTATATCTACTCTCAGTAATGAATAGAGACTTGATTCCACCCGGAAACTGAACACTCGTAGTGACCTCCTCACCACAAGCTGGGCACACCGTCTTCATTGTCTGCAACGGTGTTACGGCAATGTTCTTGAGGACATCTTGCATGAACAGGAACATGTCAAGTGACCAGTTCTTGTACTGCCTATAGACGAGTGATATCTGACTGTCCAGAGTATCGCGGTCCTTTGAAGCGTTCTTCAGAAGCCAAGGAAGCGTCTTGATGAACTGCTCATCGATCTTCTTGCCACTTTGTGCCTGACCATATACCCAGTTAAGTATCTGCTCTTCCTTACCGAGTGTAGGTATGTACAGTTTTATCTGTTGCGAGTCTTCGACACCGAAATCCGTCGGGTCGATTATCCAGCAACGGTCCACCGAGTTCCAGTACTTGTCGACTATCTCTTGGTCCGGATACTCGAAGTTAAGTGCCTCAGGTGTCATTGTGAATGTGATTGGGTTTCCGCATTCCGAGCAGTCTTCGGTGTACTCGAGTTTAGCCTCACCCTTAGCGAATGTGTACTCACGGACCTTCATAATGAACCAGAAACGGTCCCACGAGTTAATGTTCTGCCAAGATATGGTGTCGTTTCCTTTCTTGATACTCACGTTAGACTTCAGGATCTCGTTGTACACACTGTTAAGTTGCTCGATACGGGCATCGTCAACGGCCGACCAGTTCTTGATTGACTCGACTGTTGCTGGACGTACACGGAACTCCCATTCCGAAGGATAGAACTGGTCTCTTTTACCTAGGCTATCTCTACTAATCGGGACCCAACCGTCTCTAATGTCGTTACCGGCACCCTCTCTCATTTCGGAGCGTGCAATCCTAGACTTTTCAAGGAACTGCTCCATGTCCTTCTTCTCATCACCTGTAGGCGCGTTCGGATTCAACGGGTCATGCTTTAGTTTTCCCAAAGACTGGGTTTCGCTTTCACCACCCATTCCACCGATCTGCTGCTCAACTGCAGAAAAGTCTTGAGGTTCTTTGTTTGTCATTTTCTTTATAGAAACTGTTTTTTGCTAGTTGTGAATTTCCATAAAAATAACTTGAGCCGATTGATAAGTCAAGCATTTTTCGCGTTTTCTTACATATCTGAATAACTTTTATGCAACTTATTGATAACAATATACTATTGGTCACTCAAACTGAGGTAGTTTTCTTTCGTTCTGGTGAACTTCTGTACTTACTTGATACGTTTGTCATCTTGTAAAACAAAACCGTTCCTGTGAGGGATATACTACCTCAGGAACGGTTTTATTCATGTGCGTGTATAATATTCTGATTACGGTGTTATCTTCTCTTGAACACTATCTTTCCATCCCATTCTTTTCCAAGATCCAATCCTTCCAAACCGTTATACTTTATACTTCCTTTTCCTTCACCCGCATAGTACAGCTTCTTGTTCTCTATGTCGTATATCAGTTTTACTTCTGTAGCCCAATTGTTTTCACCATCAGTAACTTGAAGTTCCACATAGGGCAAGGTGTATTCTCTTGCATTTGGATATTTTCCGTCTATCTCTTCTCCAAGGCTCAATGCGTATATATGCTTCTTAGCCCATACTTTGTGGAATTTTCCTTGCTCTAGTTTTCTTAGAGTTTCTATGAGTTTATTCATGTCGTTTGTTTTGAAAATGGCATCTAAGTACGATTGTTTTCTATCAACGGCATATATCCAGTATTTGAAGATCTCTTCCTCATCTCTATATCCATATATGTCGAACAGTGATGCGGATTCCCTAATGAAGTCACTCAGTTGTTTCATATTGTGTTTGCGTCTTTTTTTAGATTTGTTCTTTTTAACTTCCTCCTGCCATCTGTATCTCTGCGGCGGCATCACCTCCTGCGAGTTTCATCTCGTCCTCTTCTTGTTTCTTCAGTTTCGCGTTCTCGCGCAGGTCGGCCTCTGACAGTTTCAGGTATTTCTTGACAAGGAACTCACTTGAGAAGAACTTCACATCGTTTCCTTCGGCGTCCATGTCGACCATTGAGTCTTTCATTGTCTGTATGAAGTCGACTCGCTTCTGCATAAGATCCATCTCCATAAGTTCCTCGAAAAGGTTGTACGAATTGTACTTCAACTGTATAGAGTTCAAGAACGGTCGCTCGTCTTGAAGCTCTGGCATGTCAATGCAAAGCTGTATAATCATTGGTTTCAGTAGAATCTGAGAGAACTGGTTCCTCAGACGAGTTACATATCTACCGAAGTCAATCTCTATCCTAGCTACAGACGATGCATCGGCACCGAACCATGTCTCTCCCGATTCTTGGTCGAAACGACTCAACGGGATCTTGGATATGCGGTACAGTTGGTTCTTGAAGTATTTCAGATAGTCACTGTCCATAAGGTCCGGTCCATCTCCTCCGAGTGTCTCAATGTCAGGTGTACCGGCTTCGGATTCTGGCATCCAGTATTCTTTGTTGAAAGGCAGGTTGACCTGACCGTTTATACTCAACTCACCTGTTTCTGGAACGAACTTTATGTCTTCCTTGTACCTGTTCATTGCCGAGGAGAGTGTCTGCATTGCGTTTGCACGACTCATGTTTCTGACCGGTATCGTGAACTTTAGCTTGTATGAAGCGTTTGTTATCGTCCAGATAATCTGTGCCTGCTCGATTATACGGTATATGTTGAAAGGTCTGATAAGTCTTTCAAGATAACTGATTCTCGATATTGCGTTGGTCTCCTGGAACTGCAGGTACACGATCTGCGAGTCAAGAAGCTTGCGTTCTCTGCCTTGGATCCCTTTGAACTGCACCCAGTAGTACTTGTTGTTGTCGTACACCTTTGTAAGTGTTGCGGCATCGACCGGTATCATACCGATTATCTTTGTCGGTTTCTCAAGAGAGTCGTACACGATTTCCCATGCGAGTATACCCTCAATCAACCAGCGCTTGAAGTCGTCCCAAGCGTTCACTCGCCAGTTGAGTAGTCTATACAGGCGCTGGAATGTCTTGTCGATGTTCTTCTGTATCTTTTTCTGGACACTTTTCGAGAAACCGTCCATGTCCTTCACATCGATGAACGGTTCAGCGAAATACGCATAGTTGGAATCATATACGATGCCCTCATTCGCCATTGTGTCAAGTATGTCTTCGAGTTCGGGCTGAAGTGCAAGGTTCCTAAGAGCCTCCCTCTTGATACCGTAGTCTTTCTCGAAGAAGTTCTTGTCCCTGTCAGATTTTACCTTCCAAGAAGAGTTCATGTGACTGAACAAGTCACCGTTGAGCATCTTTATATCCTTAGGTAGTAGGTTAGGGTCTGCAGGTATAGCCCTCATGTTGTCCACAACCTGGTCTTCGTAGTCCATTCCGAGCCTTGAAAGGTTTGAGAACAGTTTTGAGATCAGTGACTTTCTCTTCTTTTCTTGGTTCTGGGATGCGTATGATGGTCTGAAGTTGGTGGTCTTCCTGAATCCGGGTATAGACATTGGGTTCTCGATCTGCTCGAAGCCCTCATCTATCTGGTACGAAGTCCCCTCATAGACGGTCTTTGTAGATATTGTCGAGTTGTTTTCCATTTTCAAGTTGTCTAATATGTGTCAAGAATAAACTTGTGTATCAGATAGTCGCAGTTTATCTGTTTCTATAGTACGGGTTCTTGAAGTTGGCAAGTATTTCGGTGTACTTGAGTAAGAACACCAATTCTTTCTCGAACACATTGTATATGAAGCGAGTTATAGGGTTGGTTGTGTTGACTATGCGCTGAGAGACCATGTGCTGCAGCAGACCGTTCCGCTCGTAGTCGTACGGTTTGTTGAGTGCCTTGTCATAGTTTTCAGTGTAGTCGTATCTTGTACCGTTCTTCTCGACACGTCTGAATACGATTGGTTCCATTTCCCAAATGTTGTATTAGTCTAAAGTGACATGCTTAGACTTCACCTTGAGTATGGCACTCTTGGCTTGGTCTAGTACACCACTTGCTCTCACTGAGCTAATCCCTGGTGAGGCATACGGGTCGGAAGAAAGAACGGTCACCAGCATGTTTATGCAGTTCCACAACTTGTTAAGTGCATCTTCCGTCTTGTCGCCCAAGCAGGCCGGTTCGGCTGAACCTCCTTCGGAGCCAAGTGATATACCGTCGGAATTGATCTCGATTACCCTATGGGCACCGTTCTTTTTCAGTTGCACGTTTCCGTTCTTCATTATGTTTATCACCGAGTCATCGTTCTGCATTATAAGACCCTCGTCTGTGTCGAACAGTATCTGAGCATATCCTGCACCTGACTCAGTTCTCATTATCACTTCTACATCCTCATACGACTTGTCCAATGTGTCGGAAAGTTGGTTGGACAGGTCGGTCTGCCTTATGTAAAGCAGTTCCTGAGGGTTGTCCTTGTTTATCAGCACCCATATAGGGTCGTTCTCCTTCGGGTGTGAGAATGTGCCCCTAGACAGTGTTCCGAAAGGTATCACTGGTGGTAATGTATCTGGGTCAGCGTCATCAGCGAATACACCTGTGACACTTGCTTTCACTGTGCCGTAGTTGTCCTCTACTCGGAGGACAAATCCCGGTCGTATCTCGCATCTATCAAGTTTCATTTCTTTTCACTGTTGTATTTTGAAATGGTTTTTCCGGTAGTCATCCGTTCATCCATTCTATCTTCTATTGTTATCAACTTTCCTTCTGAGAATATAGGCTCTTTGTTCCAAAGTGTCTTTGATATCCGTTTCATTTGGCCATGAACATTTTCTGCGAACTCGAACGCTTCGTCTTCGTCTTCTATGACCACTGTCTTTTCCACACCATCGTCACCACTTCCGGGCGGATATCCTCCATCTCCACCACTTGGAAAGTCAGGGTCGTAGTACGGGTCTTCGGGATTGCTCGGGTCGCATATCCAAGTGATCTTCCACATTATCTGTCCAGATACAGTGAGATCTGACTCGATTGCTGTACGAGGATAGTACACCGGAATGTTCGTCTCGACCTCGATTTGTATATCTATAGTCTTGAACTTACTGTCTTGGGATAATCCATCGAATTCTGCATTGAACTCATCCTCAAGATCTTCAGGGAACTTGTACGAGCACATTATGGACTGCCCCATATAGATTATCTGGTATGTCCTTATGAAGTTTATGTGTGTTATAATGTACTGCAGTATCTCAAGTGCATCCGTGAAACTGTCCAGATAGTACTTTATCCCTACAGACATTGTCAACGGCATTCTTCTGAACTCGGCAGTCATTTCGCAAAGGTTTCCTTCGTACTCGACTTGCAAAGTCCCTCTTGTGTACGGTGAGGTAAGTTGGTCACTTAGAAGGTTCACACCTGCGGGAGTCACCACGCCGCGAGGTATATAGTTATAGATATAGTTCTCGTTACTCACTTCTTTCGGTTCGACCGACATGTCCTGTCCTTTCCGCTCAAGGTACATTATATCATCCCCAGTGTTCACTATGATGTGCGGGACGGACTTTCCTCTGACCTTTATCGAACCGGTCAAGTCGACCATAAGCCCCTTGACCAACTTCGAGAAGAAGTTCTCTTGAGCGTTTATGTCAATCTCGCCTCGGATTACTTTCTTTCTAAGTTCTGGATTGCTCATATCTATCTTCAGTTATAGTAATCTTCTATCTCCTTAAGCACAGTGGCCTTGTCTTTCCTGAAATCTGTTCTCACTGCGTTACCGTATTTGTCAGTTCTAAGAGCCTGAACCATATCATCATTGTCGAAAAGTACGGTGTACCTGAAGTTCTTACCCTCTGGGCACAGTATGTATTCGGTGTGGTTTCTCGCCTTGCTCCTGTTCACATAGCACTTCCCAGTACCGAAACTGTTTTCATCTACATCTTGTATGAAAGTCGGTGTGGCGACAAGTTCTTCTATATCCAAAGGGGTACTCATGACAAAACTCTCGAAATCGTTCTTTTTCGTATCTATGGATAGATGGAAATCGTACTTTCCTGTTGTTCTCCTAGCGACAGCCTCGAACATGTCCATCACCCCTTCATCGTTGAGAATGTCAAGAACTAGATCTTGCCCTATGTTCGTGCATACGATACCCCCACGGTGTGTACCATCCATTCTTATAGCACTTCGAAGTTCCCCAGTACGGTTGTCGAACCGCAACTCTAGACCACATCCCTCGAACTTCGGGAACAGTGCGTACTTGTAGTCTGTACTGGTACGTTGAGAAATGTTGAAGCATTTTCCCTTTCCTATATTCCTGTTACACATGACACTGTATTCTGCGGATGAAAGGCTGTCAATGCTATATAGGTTTATCTTGTAAGATTCCAACCAATCCAGAAACTTGTCCCTTGTAACAGGTTTCTCGATCTTGTACTTTGCAGTGTACTTTCCGGTTTTTCTACTTGCAACTGCTTCGGTTATGAAATTGCCCTCCCTTTTCAAGTCATTGACATATCCGATTAGTTGCTGGTTTGTCTTGCTTCTACCAGCTATACTTCTTGCCGTCTTTTCATACAGTATGGACTCGCCCAGCTTTCCGTACTGTGTGAACCTGAAACAGTATGCGTTCTCGTTGTCCTCAACCGGGCAAAGTATTATCTCTTTATATATACCGTGTTGAGTGAGAAGTGCAACACCGTTTCCCATGTTTTTTCTTATGTCCCTCCAATCGTATTCACCGCCAATGTCAACTGTTCTTATACGGTTGCTCTTCACCCATTCGAGTAGTTCGCTGTATGTCGGTTCAGGATAATCTATAATGTCCGTCACTGTTATACCGTACTTTCCAGAAGTGCGTCTGGCTACTGCCTCGGTTATGAAATTGTGTTTCCTATCCAAGTCGTTTATGTATCCAATAATTTGACTGACCCAAACAGATTGTCCATATACACCATCAGATGATCTGGAATATAATGTCACCTCATATATCTCATCCTCACCGTTCTTGAACTTGAAGCAGTATGCGTGCTCGTAGTCTCTGATAGGGCAAAGTATTATGTCGTGCGTAACGTATCCGTGTCCCTTAAGTGCGACACCCTTACCCATGTTTCGATCTATATCTTTCCAGTTATAGTTTCCTATATCGTTGATCTTTATACCGTTGTACTTAACCCAATCCATTATGTTATCGTACTTCGGGTTATCAGGAAATGCAGTTACTTCCGTATTACCGTACTTTCCAGAAGTGCGTCTGGCTACTGCCTCGGTCACGTTCGGTTTGCGGTGCATGTACTGCTTGTGGGTGAAGTCGGTGTTCTTTCCCTTGTTCTCCACGAAACCGAACCGCTTGTAGAACTTTACAAGTCTACTTACGGAGCTTGCACCGAAATCATCGTCCGGTGTAAGTGTGATTATCTTGCCTCGTGAATCTGCCCACTCGCATAGATCTTCCATAAAACCGGTACCGTATCCGGCATACTGGTCATCTTCGTTAACTACTATGAGTGCCAGATATATGTACTCGGGATGGTTCTTGAACTCTCGAGACAAGCTCAACTCTGACAGGCAGTAGTACTCTGCCAACAGTGGGCAACTTTCAAGTGTCACCTCAAAGTTGTAGTCGTCAGTCTTGTCTAAGCACGAGAACAGGTATCTCTTGGCCTCAGCTAACGAATGGGCTTCAGTTATATAGTCGTCTAGGTGTCTCATTACACGATATTAGGTTTGTATGTGTTTCCTCTGGTTTGTGTTCTGTTTCTGTTTGAGGTGTCGTCCTTGAACTTAGCGACAACTTCAAGTGTGTAGTTCACTGGGTCACCGAACAGCGATGTCCAGAAGTCGAATGACACAGTTTTCTTGATTGAACTTGTCTCCGATGTTCCGGTCGTGTACCTGAACTCAAGTTGAATCGTTATGAAATCTCCAGGTCTAAGCACGGTGTATCTCGATGTTCCTTCTGCGACTATACTTGGTATGCCTGTGACTATCGGGACAAGGCTAGCACCCTGACCGGTATTGAACTTTCTAAGGAACTGCGGATCACCCGTGCCGCAAAGTAGGTTATCTTGGTTGAATATCTCAGAACTTCCTGTGTCGTAGTAATTCTCACCGTTATAAGGGTTGTTTAGGCGGAAGTAAACGAGTTGGTTCTGGTGTTGGAAGAAGAAGTTCTCATCGTCTTCGGTAATGTCTTCATCAGAATACCCGTCTGTTCCTTGCGAGTGCAACCACACGGCCGTGCTCATCGGGTCTTCCTCGGTGCCTACCATGTTGAAATAGTCTGAAATGTTGAACTTGGATCTCATTCCTGTCTTCACGTTCATCGATGTGTTTCCAGGGAACATTGAGAACAGTTTCACATTGTGGTCTGTCGGGTTCTCTATCTTTATAGTTAGAATGTCGATTGCGTTACCGTTAGAGTCTCTACTGTTACCAGTATCGTTGTATGCAGGCGCATCGAATGTCGTGGTTGTGTAAGGTACAAGATCCATTGTGTAACTTGCATCCGACACAGTCACGTTAAGTAGTGACGGGTCTAGACCATAGATCTCATCTAGCACCGTGTGTATGTCCAAGTCCATTTGACTCAGCTTGTCCTTCAAAGGTATGACTCGTCTTTCCTCAGTGTAGAAACCAGACGATATGTGCTCAGGCTGGTGGAAATACCTTTCGTTCTCATCCATTATCTCGTCACCTACATGCCTTAGGACACCTTCCTCTTCAAGTATGTTGCGGAAGCGGTACTGCTCAGCGTCTTCGTTGTTTGTCTCGACAATCCTCATTATAGGAAGGTTTGTCACGAACTCGTCTGGGAATCCCATGTTGAGTATCGGTGACCAGTCCGAGAACATTTCAACGAACGGATAACCGTCAGAGTACTGCACTCTAAGTCTAATGTCAACGGTCTCGCCTTGCGTTATAGGTATGTCTATCTGGTTGAACGATGGTACATTTATCTCGTCCGTACTTTCTGGATAGTCGACCGTCACAGTCTGAGAAACCATTCCGGGTGTCTTGTACAGCACAAAGGAATCCATCTTGTTCCAGTCACTGAAAATGTATGTCTTAGAGTCCTCAGAGTCGCCCAACGAGAAACTTGTTGCCGTACCGGTCATTCTGTTGCGGTTCTTGTACCTGTACTCGACATCGATCTTTATTACCTTCTTTCCTGTCTCCTCTTCGATTGCCGAAACATCGTAGAAACCTCTAATGTGATACTTGGCGTTCTCGATTGGTACATCCGCCGAGTTCACATTCTCAGATATCTCATCTACTATCTGAGAAATGTTCTTGTTCAACTCAGCCTTCTGAGCGTTCAGTGTCGTAAGTTCGGCCTCGTACACAGGTCTAAGGTTCTCGGTGTCAGCGAAACTAAGTTCTGCAAGCAGTTCCGTGAAGTCGTTTATCTTGGCTTGTATCTCTCTCAACTGTGCCTTGTAGTCCGCCTTCTGGTTGTGTAGACTTCTAATCTTCTTGACACTTTCTGAGTCGTTCAGGTGAGCGTTTATCTCGATTACCTGTAGAAGGTCTTGGTTTATCTCGGGCTTTGCCTTGGTGAATTTCTCATAGTCCTCAGGTGTCATGTTGAACAGATCGGTCGAGAACATCTTTGTCAGACCATAGAGTGTGTCACCTATATTGTTGATTTTCAACTTATAGTAGTCTTGGAACGTGTATATGATACCGTCCTCTTCTATAGTAAGTGCGGATGTGTCGACTAGTAGACCGGTCCCCCAAGGTCCCTGTATGTTCATTCTGGCCTCGAGTGGTGCAACGAACACCATTAGGTTCCTGTCTTCCTCAAGTGGAATGTCAATGTACTTCGACTGGTCCTGACCGACTTCAGAGAAGTATTTAAGTGTTGAATACGAGTTGTTAGAGTAACCGGCGTTGTACTCTGTTAGGTCGGCGAATGATCCGTGCTCGACTGTGACTTCAACAATGTTCTTCTGGTAATCTGTAGAGTCGACATGCAGTTTGGACTTACCGTTCTCAGTAATCAAGTGGTCACCAGCGACTATCTCGCGCTGTATCGTTCCAGAGTTCACCCAGTAGTTTAGATGCTCGTTGAATTCCAGCACATAGTGCTCGTACAGGTCTGAGTCGGTCCAGTTTCTGTGTATCTTCTTTATCGTGTAGGTTCCTGTCGCCACGTTACTTCTAACTGGCAAGCGGCGGATTGTGTCGTACTCTATGTAGTCTACATCCTTCTTGAAACCGTACATGATCTTAAGTGCATCTGGCCAGTCCACGTTGTCACCTTGCGACACACCTTGTATACTCGAGAGAAGATCTTTGTTCTTTATGTCCACCTTCTTGACCACCACTTCGGTAATGTCACTACCAATCTCGGAAAGGTCAAGTCGAATGTACGGGTTCGGACTCAAGAAGTCTTTGAATATCTGGTTCTCTTCTATAGAGAAATTCTGAACACCGTGCAGTTTGATTGCATCTGGAGTGTTCGCAAACGACTTCAACTGTATCTCCTGAGTGTTTCCATCGAACACAAACGCCGCTGTTCCTGTCTTTGGTGCGTTGACTAAGTTCTCGAAGTTACTCTCGAGGTCACCGATCTTGCTTTCAAGATACAGGAATGACGGTATTGTGAATTTCGTGTTATCTATGACAGTCGTGATATGCTCGCGCTTAGAGTAGAAACTGTCGTTCAATGCCTGCAGTATCTCCAAGTTCCGTTTCGTAACCTTCTGCAGTTCAGCTAGTACTTCTGTTAGGTTCATTTCAGGTCACTATATAAGTTGATTGAAGAATAATTTCTGAGGCACTTGTTTCAACACATTACCGAAGTGATATTTCTTCTATTATCGACTGTACTTCGAAGATTTCCATGTAACAGATACTTGAAATCTAACTAAGTCCACCGTCCAAGGTTATTCTTCAACCAATATTGATATAGTGTGAAATGGATTCAAACCAAGTTTTCAGGGAAAGGTTCAAGATAGACAGACTGGACATACTTGACAGTGATGTCGCGTATCGCTTGAACACATACCGTAACTGGGGGCAGTTCAACCTTATGATTGACCCGTTCCCAGATGGTGAGGGTAGTTACTTCGCTAAGGACAAGAAAAACCCTACGGTGCCGGCGGCAGGTACAAAGTCTTTGTTCAACAATGTCCACGCTGTGTACTACTCCAACCGCTTGCGTTCTCGCACAAACATGCCGTTGATTGACGCCCACGGTACAAGAGATGTGATAAGGAACGAGGGTGACTGCTCTATAAGAGCACTTGTAGCGAACAGTGCGGCAGGAAAGATGGGTAGGTCGGTATACAACTATTCAGACTTCATGTACTGCACTGAACTCGGTCGCGTGTCCAACAACTATATGGTGACCCTCAGACGGTTCGCTGCGCCTTGCGGTGACAACATACTTTTCGTTAATCCGAACGACTCGGATGAGACTGATGTCGGTGGTCTTCAGTCCCACGCACCAGACATAGGCCGTATGGTTACTTGGATAGGTGTGAGTGGAAACGAAATGAGCAACATTCTAAAGTACGACTACTCAATGCCGTTCAAGGAGACGAGGGCCGTTATACACGATGTGGAGGGGGTTGGAGACGACAGTGCGACTAAAGGTCTCGGTGCGTTGCTGAACGCCACGGACAAGCAGTACCAAGCATACGCTAAGGAAGGTATGGGTGGAGACATAGCCTACAATTACCTCAGTCGGGTACTTGGAGGAGACAAGACTTCAATGGGAAGATTCTTTGGTGACGGTTCGAGTGCACCGTACAGCAGTACAACTTGGAGAAATTTCAGAGACAACAATAAAGTGTACGGTCCAGTTGACGCCATAAAGTCAACTAACGTCCGAGGAGATGAAGGCTTGCAGTTCAACCAGTCGATAACACTTACATTCGACTACGAGATGAGAAGCTATGACGGTATAAACACCCGCGCATCGTTCCTTGACCTTCTCGCCAACATTCTTGCTGTGACATACTCGACAGGCACATTCTGGGGAGGAGGCTACAGAATGACTTCTGGTAGCCCTCAGTCCAACGTGTTCGCAAACTTGCCGATATTCAAAATGACTGAGCAGGGAAAATTGAACTCGTTCTCAGACCTCATTGATGGTGCAACACGGTCTCTTCAGTCGATATGGGGTCAAGTGTCGCAAGGAGAAGGACTTATAGGAGCTATAAAGACTCTTGGAAGCTCACTGTTCTCAATGTTCACTGGTGCCGCACTTAACCAGTTGGGCAGACCTACGAAGGTCGCTACGCAGTCACTGCTGGAACCGGTCCCGACCGGAATGTGGCATATTACAATAGGTAACCCAATGCACCCGATTATGGTTATGGGCAACATGATTCTCGAGAAGACTGAAGTCGAGCACTACGGACCGTTGGGTCTCGATGACTTCCCGACAGGAATGAGGGTGACTTGCACATTGAAGCACGGTAAGCCTCGTGACATTTCGATGATTGAGAACATGTATGTTCTTGGTCACTCAAGAGTGTACATACCAGTGGGAACCACCGTAGAGGAAATGTACAACAATGCATCGGAATACAAAGAATCTGAAAAGAAGAGCTTCAAAACCTATTCGGCTAAGATATACAAAGACCAGAAACGCACAGGTGCTGACCTAGACAACCCTCAAGGCAACGCTATTGAGATACAGACGGTCAACGATCCGGTGACGGCTACAATAAAGAACCTGTATTTCGGTACATCCGAGCAGTCTATAATACTAGCTGCCGCAAAGGAGGTAGCCTACGGTGCACAACCTGCTGACAAGAAGAACAAGGCAGGAAACTCCACGGCCGGTGGAAACGGACGGAACCAGCAGGTGTAGAAACGGAAAATCCCTGGCGATTTCTCACCAGGGATTCTCTTTGCAGATATGTAGTTGAAAAGACGCTTCTGTCAAGCTACTGGTTTCGTGAACACATATACCTGCTCGCAGTAGGTGCCTTCACGGACCTCAATCTTGGAGTTCGGTCGCGCCGAAAGACGCATACCCATGCAGCCTTCGTATGCGAAACCGATCTTCTTAGCGTGTTCCACCATTGGACCGCAGATCTGCTGTACCTTTCCTTTCGATATGACATCGGCAATGTTAATGCACATGTGTCCTCCAGGTACAAGTGCTTCGTATGACTTGTCCACTACCTTGAACAGGAAGTTCTCAAGCCACACATTCGAGGTCTTGTACTGAAGGTAACTTTGACCGGGGTCCTCGGAGTAGTGCTCACTCTCGAAGTACGGTGGCGATGTGAACACGAGTTCGCATTCTGGGAACGGAATGTTAGGGTCTTCTGCGCAACCGCACACGACAACCGCTTCCTTACCAGGGGCAAGTTCCGAATAGTCAGCGATCTGCATTGCATAGCCTTCCGTAAGGTTGGTGTTCGGGTCGATACCGAAGTAAGTCTTGGTGTAAGGTGAAGCATAGAACCCGCACAAGCGGTCACCCCAACCAGCGCAAGGGTCAACGACACGCTCGGCCTGGAAGAAGTCATAGATACCCTTAGCGTTACCGGGCTTGAACTGGCTGGCAATGTAAGTTCTAAGGGAAATTACGGTGCGGATCTTAGAGTTGTTCACATACGGCTCTTTTAGTGTGAACAGACCGCCCATTAGTGAGCGGATGGCCTTCCAAGTGGTCCAGTTCTCAAGTGGTGAGTGGAACCCCTTGGATGCGCACTTCATTCGTGACACTTGGTGGTAATAGTTCGAGCAGTCGTTGTACTGAGCACCGCACTCCCAATACATGTTTCCGGTCTCATCAGTGTTACGGAAATAGCACGGGCCTTGGTGCGGAGGATTGTCGAACTCCTGAAGTTGCTTGAACTTCTCAAGTGCCTGTTCTCGCGTGATTTCTTTGAACGGGAAATCTACCTGACCATCGCAGATAAGGTCTGCGAACATGTCCTGTAGTTCGTACCTAGTGTACTGTTTCTTCAGTTCCTCCCATGGTTCGGCAGGAATGTCGAACTTCCTGTCCACGACATAGGGGGACAATGCGTTTTCAATCATATAATCTGTAGTTTGAGTGTTAATCGTTATTTGAATATAACTACGTAACCGGATAAGTTAAGACGGTATTTCGAGTTCTCCTCTTACGACCATTCTCGGTTCAGAGTACAAACCACCATCAAACTCTATATTCTGGTCGAATGATATGATGCCTCCACTGACAAGTTGCTCAGCTATCGCCATTGCGATCTCACGCTTGGCGTAATTGACCATCTCAGAGTTGAGATCTCTTGAACCGTTGTTCATAGATTCTCTTAACATGTGTGACAAAGGTACGCACACTTGGGCCTCGATCTTCCTTGTCATTGGTCTATACAACGGTGAACAGCCGTCTACTGCGCAGACAACTTGAGATCCACTGTTGCCGACTGAAACCGATGCCACTGCCCCGCTATATAAGTGACTAGTACCATCATATAGACACTTACCGGCACCAGTAAGTGCATCGTTGACAGGCAAGTGATCCAATGCCGTGTACGGGCATCTGTCGTTTCTTCTATTCTTTACTGCCATTCTTTGCTGTTCTTGTGTTTCTGTTTCCTGTAGTATTTCTTTCTGTTCCTGAACACTCTTGCGTAACTTACAGAATGGCCGTATGCCAATATCTCTTCTTCTCTCGAGTGCATTCTGACCACCCTCATAGCATCTTCCTCGACCATTCTCTTACTCTTTTTCATTTCGTTTCGTCTGGCGTTTCCTAATTCGGCAGATAGTAAATCTATCACTTTGATGTAAAAACCGTTCCTGTAAAGTTTCTTGCATATCAGTTTCAAAAATACTGCATCACATGGACACTAGTCTGAAATACACCGGTGAGTATTGGTCCCATTCGACCTCGAACAGTTGGTTCTTTTCATCTGGTGTAGAGCCTTTGGTCCGGATCATTACATATCTTTTCTTTGTCACTCTGTCCTTGACAAACAACGGTTCCGGGTCACTGACACCGACAGGGAACTGAGCGAGTACTTTGTTTGTCTTGTTTTCTACTATCTCAAGTGCAATCATTGGTCCTGTTCTTGGTCTTCTTCGTTGCGCTCACACTGGTTGGTTCTAAGGTCTTCGTATGAGAAGAAGATGTGGTATCCACCGATTGACAAGTCTGTTGCGGGAACTATAGATATTACTGTAAGACCACAGTACTTCTTCTCTAGTTGGTTCAAATTGTGCAAGACCATGTCACCGAGGCATCTTATCCGTTCGTATCTTTTCATATATCTAGACTTAGTTGGTTACTGTCTGTGTCCCCACTGTCATCAGGCACGACATATTCTATTGATTTCTCTAGTATCTTCGTAGCTACCTTGAGCTCGGATAGACCGTTGAAATCTTTCAAGTCCTCTTGACAAAGGACTTGTCTTAGTAATTTCGCCACAAGTTGTGTCTGGTGCAGTAGGTACCCCGTCAGTACTGGGTTACTTAGGTTCTTCCGAAGTTGCGAGTTCTTTTCCTTTCCCATTGTCTTCACCCCTTATCTCGTATATGTCAGCACCACCACTGTTGGGCCTTATCATGTCTAGTCCGACAAACAGTGTGCCAATGTGGTCATCTTGGTAATGGTTGTGGAAGTGACCGTACAGCCATAGCTTTATGTCACTTGACTGCTTAATGTTCTCGTACACCTCAAGAAGGTCAAGGCGCTCGTTCTGAAGTTCTGACATGAGGAACCTGTCGAACTTCTCATATCCCATTGCATCGCTGAACATTGGGCCGCAGCACGATGGGCAGGTGTGAGTGGCAACGATTGTCACGTTGCTCTTCCCGATTTCCATATAGTCAAGTTCGTCTGGCATACAGAACTTCTCATCTTCCCACCAACTGATTCCAGCCGTTCTTGCCGAACGGTCTATGGATACAGCACCACCAATGCACAGTATATTTCCTTTTATGGTCTGCAGTACAGTGTAGTCTTCTATGAGAAAGACGTTCTTGTACTTCCCTCCCCTTCCAGGTTCTTGGAACTCAGAGTATTCTTCTGAGTTGAAGTAGACTGGATTGTCGTGGTTACCTCGGAACATTGCAAGACAGTTGCCGTACTCTTCAAGGCGCTTCTGCATCCACTTGAACTCGTCTGTGTAGTATCCGCGCTTGTAGAACCCCATGCCAATGTCACCGCACACTATGACAAGTGTGTCTCTCAACTTGTGCTGTACGCATACCGAGTTCACAAGTGCTCTGAAGTTGCCGTGGCAGTCGCCTGTTGCCGTCACCGTGGTGTATTTCTTAAGATCTATAGTGTTCATGTGTTGTGTGTGTGTTTAGTTATGTGTTTTTACTTTTCAAGCATTTGCGCACCGTTGCTTTTGCGTCTTTCCACGCCTTTCTTGTATTGCTCATCCCAAGTGTCGTACCCCTCGTTCCAGTCTTCGAGAATGAATCTAAGTGTGATGTCCGGTTTACCATCGTATTCGTTGAAGAACACACCGAACCCACCAGTCTCTACGGAACGGATCTCTTTGTCCGTACCTACTTTATCTATAAGACTAGTGATAAGTCTTCTTGCCTCAGTGCGTATCTCGGTCTCTGTCGGGACATGTTCTTCTCCATTGAGGCTCGCCCACTTCCAGTTCAGGAACTTCATCACCCGGGCCACTTTCCTGAAATCGAAGTTGTCCATTATGTCCTCAAGCATCTCGTACAGAGCTTGGCGGTCGTACTCTCTTGTAGAAGGTTTGGTACTTTTCGGTTGCTGCTTGACGGGCTCGTGTCCAATGATCTCAAGTTCATCAATGTACGGGTGCAGGACCGTTCCGCGGAAGCGTCCTTTGGTCGTCACTGTGACGACAGCTAGTTTCTCGTTCTTGTCGTATATCCCACCGAACAGACCCTCAAGATAGCCTTCCCATTCTCTGACTAGTTCGGTGTTGTTCTCGTAGTGTTCACTGCACCAGTAGAACCTTACCGGTTCACCGTACAGTATGACTTGCTCCTTCCGTGCATCGAAGTTTTTCTTGTGCAGGCAATCGCATACGCAAGTCACGATTTTATCTTTCTTGTGCCGGCACTTTCTCTCGTGCGGGCAGTCACTGCAGGTCAAACCGTTGTAGTCAGTGAAGTCGGAAATGTGGGGGCAGGTCTCTGGGTTGAAGTCGTACCCTTCTTGCGGCATTGGGCAATGGTACTGGTGCCAGCAGTCTTTGCATCCTTTACTCATATCTGTAAGTTTTAGTAGTTTCGTATATATTTCGGAACTCCAGTCAACTTAAGACTGGTTAGATTCTGGTTCGTACCAGTCTGCGAACTCTATAAACACATTGAACCGGTCAAGTATGTCACTAGCCGTCTCTTGCCGTATGCAACTCTGGACATCGGAGTTGCTCATAGGGAAATACTCGTGCTTGTAGTCTGTGTTCACACTTATAGGCTTCTGGCGGCCAAGTTTCGCGGTAATGTCCATCAACGGATACTGGGTGTCAAGTTTGTCTGGTGAGAACACCACGCAGAAATCCGTCTGCTCGTGGTCACCGTAGATTACATCGGTATCTCCCATTGTGAACCTTCTCTTTCTCCTAAGATAGATGTTGTCGAAAGGACTTTCCTTTACTTTTCTGTAGATTTCTTCTAGTTCCATTTGTCGTTTCTCCTTGCGTGAGTGTGTACTTAATATAAAATCTCGGTAAACTGAGTTTAGTGCAACAAAAAATCCGGTCCACCAAGTGAACCGGATCGCTGCAACTGGTTAGGCATCTGACTTGACCGCAAGACTATAGGGACATGTGCATCTGGGCTCGAACCAGACTCAGTCTTAGCATCCACCACGCAATGCTTAGCGCACTACCTTCCCAGTCCTTGCGGTATGAGGCCCTGGTGGGAATCGAACCCACTTAGACGGTTTTGCGGACCGCCCCCTAACCCATCCGGAGCCCAGGGTCTGTTGGCACTGTTGGGGTCGAACCAACGACCTCCTCAGTATCAGAGAGGCGCTCTACCAACTGAGCTAAGTGCCAATGTGTGGGAGATTTGATTGTCGGTACTCCCACTTCCAAAGTCATCTCCTTATCCAGTGACTCGGCAACATAAGCCTGACTCTTAACGAGCTCACCGAACTCCTTCGGGCACATCCCTCGGGTCCCGAAGAATCTTTGACCGCTGTCCGAGTGCTGTGTCTTGCACCGACAGCATTCCGTCTCCTAGTGACACACTCAACGGACTGGTGTTCCCCCGCCGGGACTCGAACCCAGAACCCTATGCTTAAGAGGCATCAGCTCTAACCAATTGAGCTACGGGGGATTGTGTCATCCAATGCTTATTGACCATTTGCCGTCAACGGCAGACAGTGAGCCTTTGTACAAGCACTTGCCGATCTTCATCTTGGGGAAGCGCAACTGCTTTCTGAATTGGCGTATCTTTGCGTAAGTGACGCCGGAGTTCTCGTCTTCGCAGTTAAGATCTGCCTTACTGGTCAAGGCCTTGTCGGGAAGCGTCCCGACCTCGACATCGTTAATGTACAGTGTCAACGGCTCTGGTGAACTAGAAAGACCCAACTCGTGCATGTCAGTGACATCGCCTGACAGGCAGAAATTACCGAATATGTTCTTTTCTTCGTGTACAATGTAGTTACCACCGATAGTGAGATACATGCGCTCGCTGAACAGGACAGTGCTTCCGTTCTTGACACTGAAAACCACCTTAGAGGTGTCAGTAATCAGCTTGTCCATCAAGTCGGCCGGTATCGACAAGAACTTTGAATCTTTCTTGGCATTAGCTGTGGCGGCTATGTACCCGACCACCTCTTGCACAAGACCCATCTTACTGTGGTTGATCTTGAATACAGAGTAATCGATTCTAAAGCGTTTCAGTATCTCAGACTTCGTCTCTTCCATGGTTCTGTGGTTTTTTGCGTCTTCCATAGTTCTGTCGTTTTTGGTGGTTACATTCATATATGAAAGAAACACAAAGAACTTAAGACACATGCACGAGACAGAAATGTCGAAGCGGCAGGAATCGAACCTGCGTGGAACCTGCTACTCTTTCAACTCCTTATCAGGGAGAGGAGATACGCCTCGTTGTACGAGGGATTTGAGACTATCGGCACCCTCGCGTTCAAAGTATTTCTTAGTCAGTCCGTTAAGACACTTTGCAAGGCGGTCGCCAGCGACCACCCAGACCGACCCTCAGCATTGCTGAGTCTTTGGCCTCGGTCCGTGGTGCATTGCTTCACCCGACCGATCTACATCTCCTAGTGCAATGCTCAATGCAGTGGTGTTGCTCTACCGGGAATCGAACCCAAATCTAAGGTTTAGAAGACCTCCGTTCTGTCCGTTGAACTATAGAGCATCTCACCGAGTCGGATTCACAGTTTCCTAACCGTACCGTGACGGGTTCTAGAGTCCCGTCCGATAGGCACAGTTCACGGCGCCCATACTCGGTTTACGATTAGCGTGTGTGTTCACATTCAATTGGAACGCTGTTACGCAAATGGTTATGTTCGGGCCCGTTCCCTTTGCAAGTGACGGTCGACTTCCAAATTCATACCTGCAAGGTGTAACCGGGTTGCCTCAAACCATGTATTTTAGTTGGTTATGGATGGCTGCTTCCAGGCCCACCTCCAACTGACTGTCACCACGCTATCTCTTGTCCGTTGTACCTGTACTTAGTCTCGCCTCTTCTTAGTCGCTTGTGAGCGATCTTCTTCATGGACTTCTTGAACTTTCTCCATTGCTTAGATCTGCTCCTTGTGAAGTCCTCTGGGTATTCTTTTAGACTGTACATTGTGCAACGACTTGTTTTGAGCGGTGTATCAGAATCGAACTGACATCTCCAGCATGGCAAGCTGGTATACTGAACCATTATACTAACACCGCTTTTCATAAAGAAGCCACCATATCATTCCGGACTGAACATGGATTTTACACTAGAATGCTCTCACCGACTTGAGCTACATAGGAACTACATGTTACTTTCTTTGATTTCACATGAGCAGGACTCGAACCTGTGTCATCTTTCAAGTGTGCCCCTTTATATGTGTCTAGGTGGCAGGACTCGAACCTGCGGCCTCAAGATCCCGGATCTTGAATGATACCAACTTCACCACACCTAGTGGTCGGCGGGGATGGAATCGAACCACCAATCAACAGTCCTTATTCTGGATCAAGTGTGCAGTTGCACTGTTCCAGAACCAGTCGTGCATCAATGCTTATTCACTGCAGAGTTATTTAGCATTCTCCGGCTCCAACGCCGGCGACTTTACCGTTTGTCCACCCACCGTCTGTTATAATATAACACTCCTTTTGTGGAGCATTAGAGTTTTGCCAGACTTTGTAGTCAGGATAGAGAAGGAACCACTACACTGCACCGGCTTGCGCTTCTCTTTATGTTCGTAGAGGCCGCGTGTTTCAGTCTGGCGAAGTACTCCGTGAGGGAATCGAACCCCCATCTTATGGTCCGTAGCCACACGTTCTATCCATTGAACTAACGGAGCATACTGTATTGTCACTTTGCTTTGCGAAAGTACTCCCACCGAGACTCGAACTCAGATCTAGAGTTTAGGAAACTCCTATTCTTTCCTGTTGAACTATGGGAGCATCGTCACCATTCCCAACCGGTGAACTTCTTGAGTAGTGATCTCACATCCTCACCGACTGGTATTCTTCTCAACTTCCTATTTCTGAAGCGCTTTATGGTCTTGCGTGAACTGTGCCGGTTGTGTGCCTCACTGTTCATCCAAGGCTCTGGCTCGTATCCGAAATCTAGTGCCATAGGTTATTGAATTGTCTAAGTATCCCCGGAGGGAGTCGAACCCTCACCCGAAGACTGGAGTTTGAAACCAGCGCGTCTGCCAATTCCGCCACAGGGATTCGTGAAGTCACTCTTGCAAGTGTCAATCCGCGTATGCTTAATCTGACTCCGAAAAGACAGTCTATGACAACAGCTCTTTTTCCACGCAGATATTCTAGTGACTTCTTTGCACGTGGACTAGGACTCGAACCCAGATTATCGGTTTTGGAGACCGACTTCCTACCGATTGGAAGATCCACGCATGTAAGTCTCTTTCTTGGAGTTCAACCAAGTCGATGAGTTCTTAGTATCATCTTTACCAGTTTTCTGGCTGGCGTACCGACTGTGCTGTATTCGGCAAAAGAAACTTTCAGGTGCTCTCGGCGAGAATCGAACTCGCATGGTACTGTTGTTTCCCGGCCGCCTCTGAAACGACTGTGTCTACCAATTCCACCACGGGAGCATTTCGTCTAGCAAGACACCAGTCTTTGTCGCTCGTAAACTACTGACGGTACCTTCTCACATGGAATTCTGTGATATTCTTCATCCTACTCGGATGGCCGCCTAAGACCCGTTGCGTGCGGGTGAATTGCCTCGCTGACATTTGTAGAAGTACTCGGTGCGGGAATCGAACCCGCATTTCCAGCTTGAGAGGCTGGCGTACTGACCGGTTATACGAACCGAGCAAATTGGATGTCTGGAATCGAACCAGAAGGCGGTGCCTTACCTTTCCACAATCATCCAAGCCTCTTCGTCCCACGAATGGAACGAGTGTACTCCGGACGGGACTCGAACCCGTAGTCTCCACCTTGAAAGGGTGGCGAGGTAACCAGTTACTCCACCGGAGCGTGTTGTTTCAAACATTGATGGGATACGGGGGTCGAACCACATCCTCCGTACGCAACCGCACGGTATGCCACCATTACACCAGATCCCATTTTACCAGAACTTATGTCTCCTCTGAACTGCTGCATTTTAGCCTTCGGTTCCATAGTCCGTCCAGACCGCGGAGTATGCAGCCGCACCGCGCTTCGAGCCTCCCATCGGAATCGAACCAATGCTACCGCAGTACGAAAGCGATGTACTACCACTATACTAGAGAGGCATTACTTGTCGGGAGTTTGGTGGGGGTCGAACCCACATTATCTGGATCCACAATCCAGCGCTCTGCCGATTAAGCTACAAACTCCATATTCCGTTCTTACACAGGAACAGAGGAAAGACTGGTGCTTCCAGTACAAGCACTAAGTTGCAGTTTTGAAGAGGTGTGTACTCTCGGGTAACTGGTTGCCCCATCGGGAGTCGAACCCGAAGCCACGGATTAAGAGTCCGCTAGTCTAGCCATTAGCCTATAGGGCATTCTTTTTTCTCACATATCTGTCGAAACCTATCATTGTATGAGACACATATATCGTCCTACACCACGTTCCACCGAAACTTGCAGACTTCGCTATCAGCTCGTTTCCTTCATACAACCTGAACGTGCAACCATCGTGTGCAACGATATTGCAGTATCCGATTGCTTCCTCATACGAGTCGCAGGTTATCTTCTCACATCTGTTGTCTAGAAGTCTATATACTATCTTGAACATATTGACATATTTCGGATATTCTCAGAACTTAATAGACTTTAGATAATTTTTTTGAAGCGGAGTGGACAGGATTCGGACCTGTGGACCTCCTTGCGGAGAGTCGCTGCCTTTCCAAGACAGTGCGATAAACCAGACTCTGCCACCACTCCGGTTGAGTACCTTCATCTAACCCGTTGGTTTCCGTCCCGGGTATGGACCTCAGTTGTTGAACTAGCTACTTGACCGGTGTTTTCACTAGCTTTTCCCTATGGTCACCGGTTGGCCTCACATCTTTTTCGGTAAGCTACTCCGTGAAGGAGACTGTGCCTTTGGTCGGTACACCGCTTTCGTGGTCGTACATGGTACTCTTGCGGTGACCTGAGGTGCCGACCCCCATACTAGAAGTACGCACTGTTTTCAAGACAGGCTCCGAGGCCGCTCGGATTAAGTCACCAAGTGATCTGGTTCATCAGCAGAAGGATTGTACCAGAAACTTACTGCACAGCATTTCGTACATTTCCAGGATCTTGCTGCCTCCCTCCCGTTGTTTCCTTTCGGGCTTAGCCATTACCGTTTCCGGTGAGAAGGTAGCGGAGACCTGAGGTGCCGACCCCCATACCTTGTGATACCAGCCGCTTTCGAGGCGGTGTCTAGAGCCGTCTAGATTAAGTCTCCTTGCAAATCCGGCGAAGTGAGGTCCCGACACACTATCTCCTTTCAGTTAAGTTTTGCTTGCAGATTGCACGGATTAGGGTACGACCGTTCCGCTTAAGAGGCTGCAAGGTCCACCGGATTCATTCATGTACCGTTAGTGTGTTGCCCCAGCTGGTATCGAACCAACATCTCCGGATCCAAAGTCCAGCATAATAGCCTTTATACGATAGGGCACTTGTGCCCAATCGGACCTGTTTCGTTAGAAACATATACGATAGGGCAATGCAAACAGTGGGCGAGGGCGATGGTCTTGCAAGATACCAGAGACGTCTTATCCAACTTCTAGGAAGGGCTCAGCTTATTCCCTCATAGTTTATCGTTCTCTGGTAACCAACGCTCTTATGGGCTCACTTGTGGGGTGCCGCAGAATCGAACCGCAGTTTCTACCATGTCGAGGTAGTGTCCTAGACCACTAGACGAGCTCCCCGTTAAGTTTTTGCTACCAACTTGGACTCGAACCAAGACCTCCCGGAACTCCGGAACTGGGAGTGCTCCCATTACACCACTGGTAAGTCACTCGGCAAAGTGATGATTTGTAAGTCCCGTTCAACGCTAATGAAGAGAATTGCCGTTCCCTCGTTCACATCCAACGAGTCTCGCCATGTTCAGCGGGTACCGGGGGATTTGAACCCCGACCTTCACAGTGACAGTGTGATATGCTACCGGATTACACCACGATACCCGTTTTGTTTAGTGGGGTGCCGCAGAATCGAACTGCAGTTTCTACTATGTGGAAGTAGCGTCCTAGACCACTAGACGAGCTCCCCTTAGAGCCAAGAGAAAGAATCGAACTTTCGTCTCTTCTATACCAAAGAAGCGTTCTACCACTGAACTATATCGGCGTTTTCAGTTGCCCCAGCTGGTATCGAACCAACATCTCTGGATCCAGAGTCCAGCATAATAGCCTTTATACGATAGGGCAATTTGGCAGGCGGCACTGGTCTCGAACCAGTATCTCCTCACTTGGACATGAGGCGACTTTCCTGTGCAACTCTTTTAGTCTAGCCACCCTACGCTACAGAGTTGCGCTGCAGCGTGTTGTCGCGGTTCTTGGAGTCGAACCAAGTATCTCCTCCTCAATGAAAGTGGAGGTATGATAGAGCCTTGATGACACTCGTTTCCGTTTCACTCAACCGCACATCAAGTAGCGCTTTGTTTCCATGAAGAGAATCAAACTCTTATTTCAGACGGGCCAAAGCTATCCGCGTTCTATCCAATTAGACTACATGAAACTCTGCCATTGCGCGGTATACCATGCTCAGTTAAGTCATTATGGCCACTATCTACGAAACCTCACTACTCTCAACCGCACTCAGACTTTAAAATGTTCCCCCACTGGGACTCGAACCCGGATCTCCAGATTAAAAATCTGAGGTTCTAACCGGTTGAACTATGGGAGATCTATCAGCGGTCCTGACGGGACTCGAACCCGCACCACACGCCGTGACAGGGCGGCATTGTAAACCGTTCAACCACAGGACCGTTACATAGTAGCGATGGAGGGACTCGAACCCTCGAGGCTTTCGCAGCACCTTATGAGAGTGCCCAGATACCAACTTCTGACACATCGCTCCAAGTGAGTGAATTTACGTTTCGCGGCAGGAGAAACAGCGGCTTTAACGCTGATTGCATTGCCTCAAAGGGGTTTTACTCTCCAGTTGCGCAATTCACGGCTCCTCACGGACCAGCAGATGCTCACCACATCCACACCGACACGTTTCAATGAGCAACCAATCGCTTTCGAGTTGTCTCTTCAGTCAGTCCGGCATAGCTATAGGTACCGTACTACTTACCGTCCCTTTCGGGACAGGACTTTGCCCGTCGGGCGGTGTCCATCCTCATCTACTAAGTGGTCTGCACTCACATTGATTTGATCTGGTTTCGGTGCATCAATATAGGAACCTCGACAGTATTGGACTCGAACCAATTTCACCAGAAGTATTCACCTTCAATACTTACCGCCGAGGACCATTGCACACCGGTTGTCTAGGTAGAGGGATTTGAACCCCCGCCACATGGTCCCAAACCATGCATACTACCGGGCTATACGATACCTAGATATAAGTGCTCTACGGGCTTAGCTACGGACTTCTTCCGATAGAAACGCGGATAAACCCTTGGTCCAGGCGTCCCAAGACCATTCCAACACGTTGGATGCCGCCTTTTTTAAGTAGATAGCACTTGTGTTTTGGATTCCAGTTTTGTCCTCATCCCGTTTTCATGTTTGCCGGCACGGGGAGGTTACCGCATTGAGACGGAATCCTAGTAAACTATACGACCTTTCACGTTCTCCCTCAGGGACTTGAACCCCGGACCGCACGGATATAAGCCGTATGCTCTGACCAACTGAGCTAAGGGAGATTGTCGGAAACTACCCACCGAGGCCTCATGGCGGTGATCTCGGCACCAACGTCTAAACCGGTGTCCTACTAAGTATTATCCACGCTATCACTTTTCGCGGCGTTCCGGTTCCCACCCTCGTTTCCGTTGTGGACCGTAAGGGAGTCGAACCCTTGACCTGAAGCTTGCAAAGCTACCACTCTAGCCAACTGAGCTAACGGCCCCGTCCTCGGCATTTGCATTTAGAACAACACTTTCACATCAACCTTTATCTAGAAACGGTTTTCAGTTACTCGTCTTGAGATACAAGGGGCTACCGAGCAGCACTCACCTCGTTTCTTTTAAGTGGACCCCCGTGGACTCGAACCACGTTAACCGGATTTTCAGTCCGGCGCATACACCATGTCTGCCAGAGGTCCATCTGTGCAGCCGTCTCTTGAAAACCCTTTCGGTAAACTTCCGAGTCGGCAAAAGTTTGTGTTCCCTCAATAGCAAATAGACGCCATCGGTGGAATCGGACCACCATACTTCTTGTATCATACCATCATCCAAACACCGCTTATCCGCGGTTGCAGTTGTTTCAGACAATGATAACAACTCAAAGCCAGCCTCAATCGCTGGTGCAGTCGCCAATATACTGCAATAAACAGGCATAGTAGACAGAGTGTGCATCCGTTTGGTAGTGTTGACGGGTTCCTTACCCCCTCGCGCTTTTTACGGCACTTTTTCGACACACATTTTGACCGAGAATCGAATAACGGGGAAGCACTAACCACCAGTTGTTTCGCCCCTGGTGGAATACTACACTGTCTTGTGGGAGAGGGAGGACTCGAACCTCCGAAGGTCTTTCGACCGAGTGATTTACAGTCACTTGCAATTGCCACTATGCGACTCTCCCATATTGTTCCACTGCGGTTATCGAAATCCTATCATTGACGCTACCATTCAGATCGGTTTGCAACCCGATAAGAAATCCACGTTTCTGAAACCGTCCTTAATCCCACTTTCGTGAGCGCTGCAAATGCAGACACCAACTCGTCCTCAGATCTCTCACATTGACTCGAGTACTGCTTCATCATATTCGGACCACAAGGTTCCACAGACAGTGGAAGTGCGGGTTCGCTTGGACTCGAACCAAGATAACCGGATTAACAGTCCGGCGTACTAGCCATTGATACGACAAACCCAAGTTGCAGATTTCATTGCCGGTTGGTAACGTCTGCAAACCTTGCCGGCAACCTTCCGCGGGAGTGGGGAATATTGAAATCCCGACCCTTTGCTTAACAGGCAAACGCTCTGCCTCTGAGCTACACTCCCATTTCGTAAAATGTCCTGTTTTCCGACTAGGGGGTCTGACTTGCAAGATTCTAACAGATTGCCCCAAGTTACGGTCTTATACCTGTACACGGAACGCAGATTTACATGGTTTCCCAATACGGCGTACAGAGACATTCCACAATCTCTTCTCTGAGGTAGAAGAAATTCTAAAGAAAACCCGTCTAGTAGCGGGGGAGGGAGTCGAACCCTCGTCATTGGGCTTATGAGACCCAGCTGGAACCACCTCCAGTCCACCCCGCATCCAGTGAACGGTCACCGTCACGGCCCGTTCTAGGAGCACCTAAAGCGATTCACATCGTTTTTCGGTGCAATATGTAAAATGGATGGTTGGATGGGTGCAGTTTCCTGCGTTGGCGGTTATAAGCCACCTGAATTTCCACAGGGGCACCCGACCATCCTAGTCGCGCACATTCGGGGTTTTGTCCTGCGTTGGCGGTTATAAGCTACCTGAATTTCCACAGGAACCCCACAGGCAACGACCTTTTTCAATCTTTGCCTAACCAGTATGTCAAAGAACTGTTAGAGTCTTTTTCAAGACATCTGTTTCCAACTTCACATTCCGTTCTCGTTACAGTTAAATATCAACCTTTCGTAGGAAACTTAATAGACTTTCTGATTTTTTTTCAAGTCATTTTTGTTCCGTTCCAGTCCTCGACTTCGGCATTTCTGAGAAGTCGTAGTCTTTCAGTCCTTCGAGACCTCGGACGGTTGCGTACCTTCCGTTAGCCACCATAAGTGACATTATCCCATCGGTCATTTCCACGACAATCACTTTCTTGCCGATACCGAAGGCATAGCCAGCTTCCCAGTTTGCACCTGCTGTGGATAGTCTCCCGTAGCAGATCATTACAAGGACATCACATGACTGGATAGCTTGTATATCCTCCGTGAAAACCATTAGTCCCCATTCCGTGTTCGGCCAGTCCCATGCGTTGGGAATCTGGTGCTCGACCGGTGCGTAGACTTCAAGTCCTTTACCGCGCAAGATACTGAGTGCCTCGGTCATGTCGTTCCGCTTGTCTTCGCTAAGTGAAGCTGCTAAGTAGATATTCATTGCTGATCTTATTGGTATCTACATATAACAACTTCTACAAGAACTTAAGACTGATACTTCAAAGAACTCAAAGTGGACCTTAGGGGACTCGAACCCCTCCTAAGAGCTTGCAAAGCTCCCGTGCTAGCCAACTACCACTAAAGGCCCGCATATACCAGAACCTTGCAAGAACATCACCCAGAGAGTCGGACTCTGTTTCCGGTAGGTACCCGAGCATCACCACCAATGCTTAGTGACAGATCTATTCTGGTATCAAAGTTGCCCCCACTACCATACGTTAGGGTTATTTCAGTGACTACGATCTTCATCCTCCTTTACTCGGTTTCGCCTCGAATCCATGGTATCTTGGACGGCCTTTCAAGTCACTTTACAAGATTGGCTCTTCGTTCAGGCAACTTCTTGAGCCTCCACTTGGAATCGAACCAAGATCATCGGGTTACAAAGCCGATGTTCTACCGTTTAACTATAGAGGCTTGTGTTTCAAAGAACTTTCATGTCCGTTACATTCAAATATCAAACATATACAAGGAACTTAAGACTAGATAAACAAAAATGCGAGGTGATTGCTCGCCCCGCATCTGAATATGTATCGCGTTTGCGTGTCTTGTACAGTATCAGTTTGGGGCTTTTAGTGGGTGGTCCTTTTCGTCTGCTGTAGGGTACCAATTCAACTCCTGCGAGCCATAAAATGCACCTGCAACGGCATAGTCTGGGCGGACTGAGGAATGAATACCACAGTTGGTCGTTTGGATGTCCATATTTCGTTTCGCCAGTTTCACTGATTCAGATTGCTTGTTTACGGTACAATAATAATCGCTGTTTCCAGAACTTAAAGTCTTTCGACAACTTTTTTCGTGACTATTTGCTGTTGTAGAAATCTCGGATATACTCCATAGCTGTCTTTGTCAGCGAAACGCAGGCGGCCGGTAGTTCCTCTTTCCATCCTTCTACGGTGTTGCCCTCACCGATCTTGTCAGTAATGTACTTTATGCAGTGGAACTTTATCGGTTCACAGAACTTGTACAGACTATCTGAAATGAGTTTGGCCTGTGAGAAACCTTCCATGTCACACACTGCAGTCCATCCGTCTCTCATTTGGTGAGCCTCTTCTGGATCGGTCACGAATGTGTCTCCTGAGTTGCACGAGTAGCCGAAACCGAACTTGCTTCCAAGGTCATCGTCCGGTCTGTCATCCATTGACGAAAGGAACCTTGGTGTTCCATCGACCGTGTATATGGTGTGGTCACCGTTGTCACCGTATCCGATCCGTATAAGATCTCGGTCTATGAACCTGTTGCATTCCACGACACTACCAATGCCTTCGTTCATTGAGGCTGCCGTACCCAGGTTAAGGACGGTTATATCTGTGTCCCGACCAAGATAGTCAGCTGCTAGATCGACTATCATTTTCAGTTCCTTGTACGAGTTCACCTTGCCTATACCGGTCTCGACAATAACAACTTCTTTGTCATAGTACCTTCTGTTCATTTTCACTTTCAGTCTCTTGAACCAGTTAATGCGGTTCTCTATCCAGTTTTTCTTTTGCTCGTTCACGACTTCGAGCACTTTGCCAACTTCAAGTTCCTCAGGAACTGCGTATGTGATTACTAGTAGCTGCTTAGACATTTGTTTAGAGGTGTTTCGGATAGATATAAACGACAATTGTGCGGTCTTAACTAGTTAGAATATCCTCCAGTAAAACCCGACACCTAACTGCGGACCAAGGTCAATCCGTCTAGAGAAAAGTCCGTATGTGAACCCGAAACCACCGTACATACCGAAACCGAACCTCTTCTGTCTATAGTCCTTCGGTTCCAAAGACAGTGAATTCAGTAGTTCTATAGAAGCGTTGGGGTTGGTAGTGTGCGCGAACACTTGGTAGTCGTCAGTCAGACCTATGGTTATCGGTACCCTTACAGAAATTCCAGTTATGGTTGTCTCACTGCACAAGTTGTCTAGTCTGAAAAGTGTCTTTCCCGACACGGTCAACCAGTCGTCTCTGTAACTGAACGGTGCAGCGACCGTACTGTCTGGCATAATCTGTACTGTGTCAGTCATTGTTATTGTGTCACTGTGGAACTCTGATATGATTCTCGAAAGTTGCGTAATCTTAGAGTTAAGGTTCTTCTCAAGCTCTTTCTTTGATATGTTCTCGTCCTCAAGGGCTACCTCGAGTGTGTTCTTGTCGACCACAAGTGAATTGTTCCATTCGACAAGCTCACCGTTCCTCATCTCCACTTCATGCACTGTGTCGTTCAGAGCGGATATGTTCCGCTTAGCGTCTCTAAGTTCCTCACTCAGTCTGTTGCATCTGTACACTCCAGCGGACAGTAGTATCAGTGCAAGGAACACCAGTGCTGGAACTATCCATTTCTTTATGTTCTGTTCGGTGAATTTCATTTGGTTCCTATAAGTTTTTATATCTATGGTCTGAAACGGTCACATATATAGAAATAATCCGTCACGAGTTGAAACCGATTCTACCGTCCTGACCGGTTTCTCTTGACAACTTCTCTTTGCGCTCAGTAATCAAGTTGTCCAGTTCGGTCACAACCGCCTGTAGTGAATTGAATGTCTCAGAGCACCACTTTCTGTGAATGTTGAACTTTTCGGTAATGAACCGGTAGTCTTCGTTGTTGAGTATCGAGACTATGGTGCTACCGTATGTGTTGCAAAGACCTATTGCACCATCTAGTTCCTTTTCGTTTCTTGAAAGTTCTATGTTCCTTCTGCACTTCACGGCACCATCGTGTACGATACGGGCCACTATATCTTTTGAATAGTATCTCATAAGAAATCTGGGTTTTTGTACGAAAAAACGGAGAATGCCCATGGGAACACACCCACACATAGACATTCTCCGCGTTCGGTCATTCTCACTGTGACGGGTTACATGCTGAAGGCATTGAGTAAACCATCGAAGAACTTCTTGGCGATACAGATTGAATTGATCTTCGTCTCGTTCAAGTTGTACTCCTCTTGGCGTTTGTTGATCTCACCGTAGATCTTTTCCCTATCACCGTCTAGGTTCCTGATCTGGTCATCGATGCTGTCGATTTCCTCATTGAACTCCTGGATCTCATCCGAGATCAACTCTTGCTCTTTGGCGATTTCGTAGCGACTGTCCACCAGTCCAGAGTTGATCTTGTCGACCATCTCCTCAGTGGCACCATAGATTGAATTGCACAACAGTTCGCGAAGGTGGGCCGGAAGTGACTGCACAAGCCAGTCTATCTTCATTAGTGCAGAATCCACAATGTTCTCCAACTCGTGTACGCTGCGGTAGTCCTGCTCACCGACTTCGGCGTCAATGAACGACTCGAGTCTTGTAGATGTCTCATCGACAACACTTCTGATGGCATCGGCGGTATTGCACAGCCTTCTGTTGTCTGTGTCATTGTCATCCTTGTCGGAATGTTCTCTCAAGGCCTTGCGGATGTTGGTTTCTGTTTGCTGCTGTCTCTCAGGTTCTTCATTCAGTTGATTGTCTTCATCTTCCTCAATCTCTTCGATTGAGAAACTTACAGTGACTGGGTCGGTCGGGCCTGCGTTTCGGCAGAATTCAGTGTACGATTTCTCGAACTCTCGCTGGTCGGTGTACGTCACACCGTTGATTTCTCCTCTGAATTTTCTCATATTAGTATATACTAAGTTTGTTGTTTCAGTATAGATATAAATCTCTAAACCAGATTGTTTAGCAAAATTCCTCTTCTACATGTTTGGCAAAGTTATGGTAGTTATTGCCAATGTATACTCGGGAACCATCACCATTTAGTATCTCAAAGTCTATTCCATTAAGACCACCAACATACTTGATTCTGCAGAAGTACATTTTGTGTTCTCCCGAATTGTCAATGAACCTTATCCAGTGGGTGGCTGGGTCACCACTGCAATTACCGAAGCAATACACTCTACCGGGTTCTTTGTGTATGTTACCGTACTTCACCTCTCTGAAACCATGTGTCTTAAGGAAATGCACGACTAGTTCCTTGTCTGGTTCCGAAGGGAAATCCGAATACTTGCCTGATTTCCGTTTAGCTACGGCCTCTATAAGATATTCTGACAGTCTCATTGATTGCACAGTTTGTAGTTTGTGGAATGGCAAGACAAGATTAGTAGTTCTTAGCTATGTACTCTAGAATATACTGGGAGGTTTCCGGATCTTCTGAGTTCTGAAGTAGCTGAGCAATGGCTCTGGATGCCGATTCCCAGTCCTCCCATATCTTCATGTCATTCGACATCTCTAGACCATTCTTGACTCCTTTAAGTGCAGTTTTCAGGCACGAGTCAATCTGACTTCTGGTGTAGTGCACCCTTTCAGACACTTGACTTTCAAGTATTTCTTTAAGACTTTTCATGTATTGTCTTCTGTTTTTACTAGCGTTTTAGATTGTGTTCGGTTGGAATATGTAGTCTGCACTTCGGTTCTCGTTGCACCACTCCTTTATCTCGTCTATCTCAGTGTCGGCTTGGTCTCGGAACTCAGAGTAGTTTATAGTCACACCACCAGGAAGACGGAACTCGAATGTGCCGTATATGGTAGACAATGCGCGCTTCACGAAGCACACCACTAGACGGAAGAAGTAATAGTTCTCGTAGAGCTCCTGTATGCGGCACCGCTTCATGCAAGCTATGACTAGATCCGTCTTTCCAAGGTTTCCTAAAAGGACAAGCTTGTGGGAGTGGAAGTTATAGTTGAATGTTATAGGAGCGGTGAGTGTCTGCCTGAAAGTGTCAACCTCGTACAGTGCTGTAACCACATCAGTGATTGAGTAACCGGTGAAACCGGCTGCGCCACCGAAACCACCACCGATTGAACCTACACCTCCGAACATTGAGTAAGAAGACATCATCATTCTCTCTAACGAGAAGTCTCCAAGTGTACCGTAACGCATATCGTCTTGGGCCTTGTACACACCGAACACCGACTGTATCTGGTTCGGTAACTGGACAATCTTGTTGAACGAGTTGCCGCGGCAGATCTCCTTGTTGGGTATAATGTACATCCGCTCCTCGCAAGCGTAGTCGCAGTTCAACCAGAACCACTGGGCCGCTTGTATAATGAAGGCAGGAATCCTCTCAATCGGTACGGCCAAAGGAAGTGCGCACGACTGAGTGACCTCAGCCTGTACACGCTGTATGAACTCAAGGTCTACTGAGTCTTCCCATTTAACTAGTTCTTCTGTTGTCATCTGTGTTCAATGTTTTGAATTTTGCATCACACCCGTACCTTGGATAACGGTTTGTTGTAATCTGGATCCAATTCTATGCCAGCGGCCGTTGCCGCCTTGCACACTTTGGAATACACGTTCTCATAAGCTTTGAGGTAACTACCGTTTCCTTCTGATTTCATTACACCATACTCGCAGTATAGTGCATTTAGTATATGGTATACATCTTCATCGGTTCCCAACTCGATTGTCAAGGCCTTTCTGTTTCTTGCTTCGTTTATGGATTCCAAAATAGTTCTCATTTCGATACAATGTTTTTATATGGTGTTACTCTGATATTCCTTTGATTGAATAGAACTGCCCCATACGCTGCCACGGTAGTCCATCGACCTTTCGTCCGAACGAGAACGATGGGCGCTTGCACATATCTGGGAATAGTCTCCTGAACTCTGCTCTGAAAGCATCTATGTTGCAGTCGCATACACCGACTACGGCCTTAGGTGCAAGTGATAATGTCTTCTGCGAGTCGTTGTCCACACAGCATACCGTGTCACCCACCTTGAGTGAGCCTTTCGTACCGACCAAGAACGAGCGTCCGTACTTGCCTATGTAGATCTCGAGGTCTTTCCATTCCTCCCACATATTCCAGTCCCAGTTCGACTTGCCGGAAGGACTCATTTTTCCAGAAGATATGCAGTACACAATGTAGTCGGCACCTTTCTTGTCAATCTCGGACTTGCGTCTTTCCTTCTTGGGTGCATCAACATACTGAAGTGCCGCCTCTTTACTTTTGCAAACTGGACTAATTGCCTCTATGTGGGATATTTCCATAGAACCTCTTGTATATCCCTTTTCCTTCATTTCCTGTATGTGTCGTATGTCACCACGCGCTGGGAAGTAGTTTCCTTATGGTATCGGTCCGCAGCAGTGGTTACCTCTATTGCGACCCATCTTTTGTCATCAGTTGCCTCAGCTATGTATTCAGAAATATACTTCATTGTTCTGTCCATTATATTCGGTATAAGAATAACTATGGTTGTGCGTGTTGAAAAACCACCGTACCAGAAAATCGAAACCAACGTGTCAGAAATCGTTCAGGAACGGTTTTTGGATTAGAGATGCAGTTCGGTATAGGCAAAAGAAAAAGTCCACCTCGTTGGAAGTGGACTTTCTCGTTGGATTCCCGTTAGGGATATTAGGACATAATAGCCTTGAGACCACCAGTCTTGTAGATGTACAAGCGCTGCACCATCTTGCCAGCACCACGTCCTGGTTCGATTGAAGTGTCAAGGATAATCATTTCGTTGTCAATCACTTCAGGAGTGTTGTTCGAGTCATCGCAGACATTCAGGTACTCGTACAGACCACCGTTCAACTTCACAGTCTCGCAGATGGTGTCGGCCTTCGACTTGATGGTGTCGCGCAGCTCTTGAGTGTTGAACTCCCACTGGTACGACTGCAGCAGGTTCTCGATCTCGTCTTGCAAGTATATCACCAACTCGCGGACATTGATCTTAGACAATGCTGTCACAGGGTTCTGCTTTGCCGTCTGGTTGGAGTTAATGTACGTTCCCTTACGAGGCACATACACCATGCAGTTGACACCCATAGGCTCGAGTATGTCGAGGTCAGCTCTCGAGAAGTTGAAGTCTGGACCTACAAGGCCTGGGAAGGTGATTCTACCGTATGTAGGACCGGCGACAATCGAGTACGGGAAGCGAGTGTCGTACTTAGCCATGAAGTCGTTGGAGACAAGTGCGGCACTTGGGCAGTTCGTCTTTATGGTACCGTCTGACAGTACTACAGGTGTGTTGTACGACACAAACGATGCACCGTTGAACTCGCTCATTAGAGTGAAGTTCACAGAAGCCGGTTTCTGTTTGTTGTATCCGTCAGCAATGTACTTTGTCTGGAACTTACCGTTCTTGTCGGTGTAGCTCGAGTACGGGCAGTTCTTGAACGTGGATATAGCTGGGAAGTTGACAAGTGCCAAGCAGTTGTCTTTCTCCTTAGCGATTACACCGAATGTGGACTTCAGTTCTGGTGCCACATACGACTCGAAGGTATCCACAAGATAGTGGTACTCACTGTCCTTGCGGTTTGTCAGTGCTAGACGGATTCCTTCGTACTTCGTAAGCGTGTTGAGAACTTCTGTCTGCCAGTTCAGTTTCTCAATCATTTGAGATCCAGGAAGTGCAAGACCGTAGGTGTAACCGTACAGTGCCACAGGTGTGATGTTCTGGCAAGAAGCGTACACAGGGTGGTTGCAGCGGATCAACTGGTTGACATACAGACCAGATATCTCTCGGTCGAATGTCAGACGGATACCGTTGCTCACAGTTGCAGTCTTAATGCCACGGAAATTTATGCCCTCGGGAAGCAGTTCGCCCAGATTGGCACTTGAGCCTTGACCGTTCGTGAATAACACACCAGCTCTGGACATAGTTCCTACGCTAATATCGCCGAAAGTAATCCCACCAAGACCTGTCTTATTCATAAGAATCACTGAATACATACCTCCAGCGAAACCGTCTTGGTTTTCAAATTTCATTCGCACCCTACTGGTGTCCCATTCCGGGTGCTCTGGATCAAAATCGTTTGGCATAGGTTTACCAATGAATACCTTACCGTTAGGTGCGACAATTCCGATATAAGGATATTTATCTCCTTGCGCTCCAAAGAACTCCTCTTCTGAGGTTGAACCTATTGATTCATCAAGTTTCACCATAAAATCAAATGCCGTGACGCTACCCTCAGAAGCAATGCCGCCGCAGTCAAGTTGGATATAGAACGATTCCATGACAGTGGCATAGTTCTTAAAGATATTAATACTAGTACTGCTGCTGCCGGATTCCTCTGGTAATCCGAAACGTGTCACATCTATAATACTACCATCGGCCGGCATTCCAAGTGTGAGTTTGACTTCCTCAGGTTCTCCACCACCATCTTCGACAGTCTCTATCTTTGTCACAACTGCGACATCTGAATCGGAACGGTCGGTTGTCTTGATGATGAACTTGTCACCCACAGAAGCTATCTGCTCTAGCTCCGTGCCACCAGTAAGTGTGTAACCATCGATTGACACAGCATCCATGTCGAAAGCATAGAAGTCCATGTCGGCGTATGTCTCAGTAGCACCAGCTGGTGTAGCATAGTCCCACTCTTGGGTTTCACTGTTGAAGGTTGCGTTTGAATACTTCGGGGTCACACCTTTCAGGGACATTGCCGCAAGCGATATGGATCCAAGTGCAGCTCCACCTTCCAAGGCCTTTCCGACTTGCTGCCATCCTGTGGTGTTCAGCTCATCGATTGATATCTCACCATCGTACAACGCATCGATGTTGAAGTCCATCATCATCTTGTGGTCGTCTTGGCCTGCGTTGAACATAAGGTTAAGTGAAATGTAACCACCACTAGGACTCTGGAAGTTAGGCAACAGGATTCCAGAGTAGCTGTTCACGAAACCGGAATTGCTGTCAGCTGCAAGAGCTGCAAGTGTGTCGCGCTTCTCACCGAAAGCGTTCTCGATGAAGGGCTTCAGTGTCACATTGTCACCGGTCACGTTGAAGTACTTAGCCAGTGCCTCGGATGTCGCGATCTCAGGTGTGAACACACCGCGGAAGATGTACACTTCTGCGAAGTACTCGCTCACCTTGTCCATGTCGTGCCCTTCTAGATAACTAGGAAGTTCCTCACCGTTGAGGACACTCGAGTACCACTCCTTGAAGCTAATGTCGTATCCCTTAGGTTGGTAACCGCGGAAGAAAATGGTGCCAGTAGTGTTAGCTGAATCTGTTGCGGTGATTGTGATGTACTTTCCTGGACTATCTTGAGGGAGGTGCTTTGCAGCGAAGCGCTTGCACAGTCCTTCTGGTTCAAGGTGCCAGAAACGAGTGGTGTCGTAGATGTCTTCGATACCCAACTTTCCAAGTCCTCTCATTGCTGTCTCCGTAACGTTGAACGAAGTTGCATCGACCTCCTCAGGGTTGGAAGCGTCTGTGTTGAAAGGCTTAAGGTTGATTACCAAGATAGGTCCGGTAGTCAAAGCCTGCTCAGCAAGACGGTGGAAGAAGCAGCCGCGGCGCTCAAGTTTCTTGTTGATACCACCGAATATCGTCTCGAACTCAGAGATGCTCTCAATGTACACCAAGGTATTGAACGGGCCTTTCTCAGAGTAACCTACGACAAGACGCATGGTCTCAGCTTGGTCTCCAGGGACTTCGCTCTTGTCGAAGACGAAGCGGTAGATACCAGCAGACTTGATTTTGTTTAGATAATTTGGCAAACTCATGATATTTGCTTGTGTTTATTGTATTTTTTCTGTTTGCTTAATGCAGCAACAAAATAATAAATGGATGTTTCCAAGCGGTGCAAAATGATTGCGTATCAATGAATTAAAGCAAAAAGGCCGCACCAGAGTAATCTCTAATGCGGCCTTTAAGGTGCGGTAATTTCCAACCCGGTACTACAGGAAGTGAGACATGTGCTCCTCGAGTTCGTGCTTGTACCTGTCCATCTCACTGTATATCCCAGTGTACTCGTCACTTTTCTCATCCAGTTCCATGAGTCGCCTCATGTATCTGGACAACTGGTTCGCTGTCTTAGCTGTGAGCAGGTTCTTTTTCGAGAACTCACGGAAATACCACTGAACGTTGTCAGCTATCATCTTGTTGTGTACCGTAAGGTCGTATGCAACTGTGTTCTCAAGGTTGGAAGTTGATGAGGTGTGCCCGTCTGTGTAACTTCCCCAACCATCATCGTCCACACTTTCAAGGTGCATTAGTTTTCCATCCTCGTTGAAGAACCAGTCACCCACTTCAAAATCTTTAAGAGTCCTCGTGTTCGTGTTTGTCTTTGTGCCCGTGTCTTTGTCCATATCTTATATTTCCTATCTGTTCCGTGTGTCAAAGTCCAGTTTATCTACTATACGGTTTGTGTGTTCTGTCACCTTGTTGATTCTATCATCGAAGCAAGTGTATTTGCCTGTCAATATCCATATCAGAGGGTCAATGACGAAACCGAACCATGGAATTAATGCACCATCTAGTAAGACCATTGCTACGATTGCTAGTAACTTGACTATTCTCAGTGGGATGTTCAGAATGTTTCTAAGTACCTTCATATATCTTCTGTGTTGAAACTGTATGATTCAGTAGTGTTTCCAAGGCAGTCGGTCAGTACCAGACCGATTCTTACCGTTTTCCCCGACTTGGTCTTTTCCTCACCAGAAAGATCGGCTATTCTCTCGACTTGCGTGTGACCGACTATCTGTACCACATCCGTGCCTTTGTACGCGTTGTAGTTAGCTAATGTGTTGGGCCTCACCCATATCGGTGACTGTGTCGGTGTGTCTCCGTATGTGTCCCAGATGTCGCAGTTCTCCTGGAAGCTGAACTCGCACTTCTCGTGGTGCCCGTCTGTCTCTTTCGAGTCGAACCACAGACTGTTCACGAACCGCTCCATCTCAACCGTTGTTGGCACCTTTGAACCATCTGGTAGCCATATACCGGTGAAGTCATCTGTGTCAAGGTACTTGTCCAACCAGTCCTTGGTGACACCGGCGTGAGTTATCAGGTGCTTACTGTCTGGTGCGTATGCCACACCTTTGAAAAAGACATTGAATTCACTGAACAGCTCCTTGAAACGCTTTGCCATTCTAGAATTGTATCTAGATGTCGAGCCACCGTAAGCCGGTACGATATAGTGATGGTCGTGGTTACCGTACAACAGGACGGTATCTGGATGCTTCTCCTTGAATGTGATGATCTCTAAGAAGTTCTCGACAAGTTGGTCTGCAGTGAACCTGTCGTATGGGTCGAAGTAGTCCCCCAAGAACACGTTCACAGCGTCTTCCCTCACGAGTTCTTTCCAGTTGCGGCGACCGTGTATGTCACCGATTACGTTTATCTTAGTCATTTTTCTTCTTGTGTTTCTTTTTCTACCTCTTTAAGGCGCTCGACCACAGTCTGGTAAGCTTTGCTCATTCGCTCCTGTACCTCGCCCATTGGGTCGGCAGAACCAGTTTCTTTAAGCATGAACTGCTCGAGTAATATGAGTTGCGACATCAAAGTGTCTAGACTACCGATTTCTGGGAACACCATTCTAACTATAGGTACACTCTCCTTACTCTCGTTGAGCCAAGCGCCTACCTTTTCTGCGTTCTCCATCCACCTGAGCTCCATTGCCCCCGCGTGCATTGCACCTTCTCCGTCTCTGTAGATACCCGTGCCAACGCACACATGTCCACCGAAAGGTATCTCAATCGGTCCGTTCTCCTTGAAGAACCTTGTCTCTTCTTCGTTCAGTTGCCGTATCATATTCTTTCAGATTTCTCAGTAGAAGTACTTGTCGTATTCGTTCAGTTGCTGTATCATATCATTTCAGATTTCTCCGTAGAAGTACTTGTCGTCTTCCAACTCAAGTTGGAACGCCACCATACCCCTGACCATCGCAGCATATCGGTTTTATACCGACACACCACTCCATATCGACCCAACCGGTTTCCTTGTCAACATTCTGGACCACACCGATACGGTCGCATTCTGCCCATCCAGGGTTCTTTGTGATTATCTGGTCTATCCTGTCTCGAAGTTGCAGTAGGTTCATATCACCGAGTTCTCGACAAACACTTTCAGTTCAGCAAGATAGTTCACGACTTCAGTCCGTGCCTCGACTGAAATGAACTTGTCCCTTCTTGCCTCTGAAATGAGTTGGTTGATCTTTTCTAATATAATGTCTTTCATTTCACTGTAAAGTTATCTTAGGCAGTCTAGTACCTCCATTAGTTCTGAGTTTCCCCTTATGGCGTCAATGACTGCTCTGTTTATCTGTGAGATCAACGGTGCTGTGCAGTTGTACTTCTTGCACAACTCGACACCTTTCATTCTCTTGTGACCCTTGAGCTCGTATGTACTATAGAAGATATCTCTTGCCCTGTCGTTGAAGTTCGAGTCAACGAAGTCGGTAAGGCGCTTGATTGCCTTGTCCTTCGGCATTATCTCGTAACTTATCTCTTCTGGATTCTGAGATATGTATCTGGACAACTCGCAGTCTTGAGAATCATCGGTGTCCCTGTCGATTGAGAAAGTGACATACACGGATTCTCCTTCCTTCAGCATCTTACTTCTACGGCCTGGGTTGATTCTTACGGTACTACCGAACTCGGCTATACCGTTCAGAATCCAGTTCCTCATGCACCACGCTGCGTACTGTATGAAATTCTGCGATGTACCCTCCTTGAAGTGGTTCATGGCGTACACCAGACCGTACTCAGCCTGCATGTAAAGTAGTTCTCTATCCAAGGGACACTGACCGTCCCATTGGTTGACGATCTTGGTCATAAGTGGGCCGAAGTCTTTGGCCACCTTGTTCCTTCCTTTCTCAGATACAATGTCCGGGTTCTGGTAGGGTGCTCTTTTCTCTTTTCTTGTCTTTCTGTTGTCTGCAAAAGACTCTTCTGGTTCAATCATTTAATGTTTCATAGTCTTTTGAATAGCGGTGTTGGCTTATGGTTAATCTAATAAAGTTGTTTAATTGTCACTTGACATATTTCGGATTTTTCCAGAACTTAACAGATTTTCTCGAACTATAATCCTGATGGATTTCGGTGTATTATATAAGGTAAAAAGACGATATATCGGAATGAAAGACTTCTGTGTGTTACTAGATAACGGGCACGGCAAAGATACACCAGGGAAGAGAAGCCCGAAGTGGGACGATGGTACCCAACTTCTTGAGTGGGAGGAGAACCGCAAGATTGTGGCCGAAATCGAGAGGAGACTCAAGAAGATCGGTATAATGTGCGTCCGTCTGGTCCCTGAGGACAAGGACATTGGTCTGACGGCAAGGGCGAACAGAGCGAACCAGTACACAAGCAAGTACCGCTGCATAATGATAAGTGTGCATTGCAACGCTGCTCAGAAACCTAACACCGCAAGGGGCTGGTCCGTGTGGACGACCACAGCCAAGAACAACTCTGACAAGTTGGCCCAGTGCTTCCTTGACAACTTCGACAAGTGCATTAAAGGCCGCAAGAACAGGGGCCACTACGAGAAGAACTTCACTATAATCTTCAAGACGAACTGTCCTTGTGTCCTGACTGAGAACTTCTTCATGGACACGAAAGACGAGTGCGACTACCTTCTTTCAGAGAAAGGCATAAGTGAGATAGCAGAGTTGCATGTGAAGGCCATACTGGAGTTCCAAGAGAAATACTATCCAGACACCATAAAGGCAGATACAGTCACATCACCAGTATGTAACTACAAATAAGCGATATACACGAATGGCTCAAGCTAAGTACAGTCCTTTGCTGTCTTGCGGTCTGTTCTGCACACCGTTGAACACTATTGGTATCGGCAACCCGATGACACCGCAAGCGAAGGTGAAGAAGACCACAGGAATAGGTGACACCGGAAAAGACTTCGTTGACCAGGAAGAGGGTTCTGGAGATCTTGTCGTTTGAATACAGAAAAAACAAATACTATAAATGGGAAACTTTTCAGTTACAAAGAAATCAGCGAACCAAGTGGAATACCAAGGAAAAGTATACACTTGCAACGGAGAAAGGATATTCATGGACGGCCAAGTGCGCTGGCTCTACAGAACCAAGAGAGGTCTGGACTGCGACATACTGGTCTGCGATGACAGGTATGCAGAACAACCAGAGTTCACTCACTTGACTAAGCTTCCTAGTGGATGCTATACTATACCTTCATCTGGACCTACTCCTAAGTGCTTGACTTTCACAGCTGGCGCAGGCGGTGCAAGCGTTGGTTTCATCGTCTCTAATGGTCCTTGTGATATTCCAGAAGATTACACGATGCCTTCACTGCAATACTCCACTGATGGTGGTGAGACATGGGAGGACTACGATTTGAAGGTTGCCTATAGCATAGACCAAGAAGATGCCATTCCACTTGCAGAAGGTGAAAGCGTCATGTTCAAGGGTGTAAACGAAAACCTAGCATATTACCTTGAACTTGAAGGTGAAAGTGAAGGTTTCGCGATACATGTTCAAGCCTGCGTCGAGGGCAATGTAGCCGCAAGTGGTGATGTAACCTCGTTACTCAACGGCGTAGGTGGTAATGTAGCCATGGGACAATACTGCTACTTTGGCATGTTCTTAGGTTGTACAGGCTTGACCCAAGCTCCAACCCTACCTGCTACCACGTTGGCTGAGGGCTGCTACAGCTCCATGTTCCAAGGTTGTACTGGATTAATTCAAGCTCCAGCCCTACCTACTACCACGTTGGCTGAGGGCTGCTACAGTCGTATGTTCCAAGGTTGTACTGGATTAATTCAAGCTCCAGCCCTACCTACTACCACGTTGGCTGAGGGCTGCTACAGATCCATGTTCGATGGTTGCACTAGTTTGACTCAAGCTCCTAAATTACCTGCTACCACATTAGCCACGAACTGCTACAACTCCATGTTCCAAAACTGCACAGGCTTGACCCAAGCTCCAACCCTACCTGCTACCACGTTGGCTGAGGGCTGCTACAGCCACATGTTCTCAGGCTGTACTGGATTAATTCAAGCTCCAGCCCTACCTACTACCACGTTGGCTGAGGGCTGCTACAGCTCCATGTTCTTTGGCTGTACTGGATTAATTCAAGCCCCTGAACTTCCTGCCACAACTTTGGCCAATGATTGCTACTACGGCATGTTCTTTGGCTGTACTGGTTTGACTCAGGCCCCTGAACTTCTTGCTACCACGTTGGCTGAGGGCTGCTACAGCTACATGTTTAATGAATGTACTTGCATCCTTTCACATGATGTGATGACCTTAAACTTATCGTATAATATGTTCGGTAGAAACTCTTCTTGTACCTCGTTGACCGTCCGCGCCGAGGAGCCGCCAACGATAGCAAAAGACACCCTCACGGGCTTGAAGGCTGATTGCGTTATCTACGTACCAGCAGCAAAAGTTGAAGCTTACAAATATGCTCAGTACTGGTCTGCTCGTAGAGACTATATCCAAGCGATACAGTAACCGGTTTCTGGTTTTGAGTGAAACCATTGAAGAGTCTCAGAATTTTTCTGAGACTCTTCTTTTTGATAACCAACAAGTTAAAACGATAACCGTCACTGTTGTTATTTTATTGACGCATGACAAAGCAAACCAAAGAAAACCAAAAATATTAGTTGTTTCATAAATTTATGATACTTACTGAATCTAACAAATGGTCTCAGATTATCACCGAAGAGTACGGTGTGAAAGACCAGAACAGATTGAGCTGGATGAGCAAGTACGCTCAGATCCACGCCATCCACGAGGCTCAGCAGAATCCTACCGTGTCTATTGACGGTGGTATCTATTCTACTCCTCTGAACACTCTAGGTATCGGCAACCCGATGATGCCTGAACCAGCAAACGGTTTCCAATCGACTACTGGTATCGGCGACACTGGTGCTGACTTCCACAATCCTCTGTACACCAACGGTAGCGGTGACATTCCGATGTCAACACTTCCTATGGCTCTTGAGATTGCAGCTGTCACCATCGGTTTCGAGCTAGTTCCTGTCATTCCTTCAACTGGTCCTTGGACAATGCTGACTTACTTCGATACACCGTACGCTGGTGGTAAACTAGGTAAGATCAACGAGACTTGGGCTGACGGTGTTGGTCCTGAGAACGACAACAAACCGATCTACATCAAGTTCAACTGCCCTGCTATCACTTACGCTACTGGCAAGTCGAAGAAAGACATTGTGAAGGAAACCGAAGTGAAGATCGGTAACACTACTGGTGGTGCCGCTCCTGCTTCTTCTGGTGAATACCTGTTGACTGGTAAGTTCTTGGGCTTCAGCCGTATCGACAACAATGTCCTCATCGAAGTCGTTAGCGCTCAGTCATTCGGCACCGCTCTTGAAGACTGCTCAATCGCAGATGTAATGAGTGCGGCAACGACCGTGACATTCGCTGATGCAGCTGTCGCTTCTGTCGCTGCAGCTACTGCCGGTACAATGCGCGCCGCTTTGGTCACTGGTGCTGCCGACCACGTACAGGAGTTCGGTAACTTCGCAAAGCGTAACGGTCAGAACAACCTCGACCCAATGACCCGTGCTGAGAACGAGACTGGTGTGGGTAACACTATCGGTGCTCGTATGTTCTCGAAGATGGTCCAAATGGGTAGCTATGAGGTCACTGGTAGCGTGACTCGCCAGCAACTGCAAGACATGCCTCTGTACGGTATCGATGTCATCGGTAAAGTGCTTGAAGCAATGCAGAACGAGATCTCCCAGGACATCAACAACCGCATCCTTGACCGCGTCTTCAAACTTGGTGTGACCAACGCAAAGATCCAGAAGGACTACCAAGGTGTCGACTTGAACCTGAACCTTGGCACTACTCCTGTCGCTATGTCGGCAATGTGCCCTCAGAAGTACGTTGACATCCACAACGTGAACATGGCAACCAACTGGGGTAATGTCGCTCCTTCGACTCCTAACGCCAGCCTGACAGAAGGTGCCTTCATGTACGCTCAGCGCCGTATCATGAGCCGTCTGCTTTCTGCCGCAAACTTGATTGCTAGCGTCAGCCGTAGAGGCCGCGGACAGTGGGCCGTCATGAGTGCAAAGATGCTTAGCGCTCTTCAAGACAACGCTCAGTTCGTAATCGCTCCTATGACCAACACACTGACACAGAACGGTCAGAACTCACTGTACTTCGCCGGTTCACTTGCAGGTCTGAACTTGTATGTTGACCCGTACATGACTTGGGACGACAACCGTATCTGCGTGGGCCGCAAGTCCAACGGTAGCGAGCCTGGTGTGATCTTCATGCCTTACATCCTCGCCGACACCGTCCAGACAATCGTTGAAGGTACAATGGCTCCTAAGTTGCTGTGCAACAGCCGCTTCGCTATTGTCGATGCAGGTTTCTATCCTGAGCAGTCGTACTACACATTCGTTGTGTACGAAAGTGAAGGCTTCGAGATCATCTAATCCCTAACGGGAACGCTTCATTCTGAAGGAGACCGCTTCTTATAGTGGTCTCCTTCTTTTTTTGGTAGTATCGACTAGTATAGATTAACTATCCCAACGGGCAAAAACCGTTCAGGTGAAGCGTATACTACCTCAGTTCTCGGAATTCGTGCAACATATAAGTCAGTCCACCAGCACCAGGAAACAAGAAATCCAGCCTCACTTGGGAGACTGGATTTTCCCGTTTTTACTGGTGTGTACATTACTAGACCCCAGTTTTGTCCGGATCAAGATACACTCTTGTCTTCTGTTCTATTCTCCTTCCTTCCGACCAGTTCTGTATCTTTGTCAGGTATCCAATGATTCTGTCGTATGTCCAGATCTTCTCACTTCCGCACTTAGGGCACTTGCTTATAGGGTGCTTGGTTATGTAGTGGCACTCAGAGCATTCTGAGTTCGGTACGTTGAACGTGAAGTACTGGCAGCCTTCCTGAGCGGCGATTTCCAGAATCTTGCTGTACTGCTCTTTCGACAGGTGCTCAGCCAAGTTCAAGTGAGCAGCAGAACCACCATCAAGGTAGTCACCGATATAGTCCTTGCCGTGCAGGTGGATCTTGTCCAGTATGCTCAGTGACTTGTCAGACGGAACATAGATATAGCTAGCGTAGAGATTTCTGTTTTCTGGCACCCAATACCCGTCAGCTTTGTCCCAGTTGTAGTTCTTTATGGCGAGTGACTCGGCCGGTACGCACTCGGTGTTGAACATGGTCTCTTTCGTCTTGTGCTCTAGGTTCTTCTGCTTTATATACCCGAACACTTTCTGGCACAACAGAGAATACTTCCAACTGTCGTGGCATTCTATGCCAAGAAACTCAGCCATCTCGTTAAGGCCGTTGATACCGATTGTCAGATACTGCTTGTTCAGGTTAATGAAACCGGCTGAATACACAGGCAAGAGGTGCGCTGATTCCATATCTCTAAGTATCGAGTCGTATGCTGTGTGGTACTTGTAGACTCTTTCAAGTATATCACCAAGATACGAGCAGAAGCAATCCAAACAGTCGGTCATTTCTGTAGCATCCAAGTCGTTGCTCTCGATCTTGTCTACTATTTCTTGTGTCAATGCCCAGTCTTGGACTATCCTACTCAAGTTAAGCGTTATGACACTCTTGCTACCGGTCTGAAGACCAATGTTACCGTTCGTGAAGTTGAACTCTTTGGTCGTAAGCTTGTTCTTCAGTCTGCAGCAACTAGAAAGACTGTCCACCGTGTCGGAAATGTAAGTGAAGAAGCTGTGGCCTTCAGCGTACTCTTTAGCGACAAAGTCGGCAGACTCCTGGTCTAGGAACTTCCCGTCTTTGTACACCAGAGCAAACGACTCGACAGGGAATGTGAGGACACATCTAAGTCTTTCCTCGTTGAACCACTGCATGAACTCGTGCTGGAGCCAGTTGAACGATTCCCAGTTCGGCTTTGTGAAGTCTGGGAACACGAAATCTCCGAACATACCATCGAAGAACGGACGGTCGAAGTAACTGAAGTTCACGAAAGCCGACTGCATGCCTCGAGCTGCGGCTGGTTGGTTTATCGTGTACACCACTTGCTGGAAATACTGGTGTATCTGCTTTTGTATAGACACTTGATTCATCGGTTCCGGCCCACTGTCACTGTATCGTATCTTTGCGGTCGACTGGGGATACTTCCAGTATCCGTTTCCCCATTCCTTCCTTGCGAAGTAGTCGAAGTACAGCAAGAACTCGGGTGTGGCGACTGCACCAGCGAACTGGCTTGAAACTGCGAATATGAGATTCACATACATACCGCAGAAACTGTCTAAGTTCTTGGGTGCCGCCGAAAGACCACCGACCTCTCGGATACCGTTCTCAAGGAACGGGTACATTGTCAAAGCCACACAGTACGGAGCTATGGCGCCTGCAAACGATGACTCATCATGCTTGTATATGACGTGACTGTCTAGATCTTTCGAGTATTGCTTTGCATCGAAATCCGGATACAGTTCTTTCAGCTTCTGGGTGACCATGTATCTGTTGAGCAACAGATTGTCCTCCTTGTGGATCTCGTTGTTCAATACAGCAATGTTCTTGCAGGCCATGTTCGAGTTGTCGTCTATGGTTGCATCCGCTGTGTTATAGCTCGCCTTGTACTTCTCAATGAAGTCTTTCTTGGACTGCGCCCATTCTCGGATCTCTTGGTGCTCTTTCCGGTAGATAATGAAGTTCCTAGCTATGTCATAGTATCCGTTCATCATCAACTGCTTCTCGATAATGTCCTGTATCTCCTCGACATTTATCGACTGTCTTGTCTGTACCGAGTATCCAGACTTCTCGGTCGGGTCTTCTCTGTACCGCCAATCCATGATCTCGTTCACTATGCTGTTGAACAACTTCTGAGGGAAACTCTTTCCACTTGCTGAGAACGCTCCAGACAGAGCCCTGTTCAACTTTGACTTGGAGAACTTCTCTTTTGTACCGTCTCGTTTGATTACATTCATATATTTCTTTATCTCTATTAGTGTTCTTCAGGAACACTCAAAAATAAATCATGGTGGTCCGGAGTGAAACCGTCTGGCAACAAAAAAACCACTCGGCCTTTCGGAGGAGTGGTTTTTCAGTCAAATGAAAGTCTGCAAGCGCTGGCGTCAGATGGCCTCAAGGTTCTTGAACACACGGAGTTTGCCGTTGAAGGCGGTGCATCCGGTCTTCATACTCATGTAGAGCGATGACTTGGCACTTCGCTTCGTGTTCTCGGTGCAGTACTTGAAGTTGTCGGCAACGAACTTGGAGATGCTTCCGGTGAAGATGATTGCGTTTGAGTTGTTGTCCATGACACTGACTGTCATCGTGTTTGGACGGCCTTTTCTTTTGTCCATTTCTTGAAGTTTTAAGTTGTTGATTGTATCGTGGAATTATATGTGAAAGAAATCCAGGAAACTTAAGCGTCTTTTTTTAGAATTTGACGACACTTTCCACATCCCACTTGGATAGTCTGTCTCGGCCTCCAAGACCTTCAAGTTCAATCAACACCACTATTCCGGCGACTTGGGCACCGCACTTCTCGACAAGGTTAGCCATTGCCTCCAAGGTTCCCCCCGTAGCGAGTAGATCATCCACAAGTAACACCTTGTCGCCTTCGCGGAAAGATTCTTTGGTGACTTCCATTGAGTCCGTACCGTACTCGAGTTCGTAACTCTGAGAGACTGTCTCACCCGGAAGTTTTCCAGGTTTCCTGACCATTACCAGTGGTACAATGCCTTCGTAACTGATTACGCTTCCGAATATGAATCCTCTTGATTCCGCAGCGGCGATCTTGTTGAAATTCATTTCGTCAGACAGTTCCATAAGTGCGTCTATCGAGATGTCGAATACCTCGGGGTCTGAAAGTAACGTAGAAATGTCCTTGAACTGGATCCCTGGTTTCGGGAAGTCTGGTATGTTCCTGATTGAATTCTTGATTAGTTCTATATCTGATTTTCGCATATATTTTCTATTTTTTAAGTTCTAAGAATTACATTGAGAACAGATAAGGTTCTGGATCTTCTTTGTCTAGTTCTTCCCGCCTGTACATCTCAAGACCACTGTCAGTGCAAGGCTGCCACGATGCGTATGGGATACTCTCTCGGATACCGTCAGCATGAAGGTGGAACTCGTCTATCTGGACATTGTTCTCGTTGCACCACTCAATCACTCTATTCACGAGTTCGGTGTGCAGCTCTTTGAACTTCTTTGTCGTCTCAGGGTCTTGGCATACCTGACCGTAGAACTCTTTGGTGTCTTTAGGTTCTTGGAATTCGATCTCGTCTTTCTTGTAGAGTGTCCGAGTGTGAGTGTCAAAATATGTCTGGTTGTCGGGCTCGGCTGTGATGACTTTAGAGAACTCACTCACGACACCCGTTGCCTTGATTTTTCCTGCGATTGGTTTTTCCATATATAGGGTTCTACATTAGTAAATCATCAAGTAATGCAATTATCCAGAATAGAAATCTAGCAACAGAAATAATTCCAATGACTTTAATCCATTGTTTGATTGCCTTTAGGTCTTTTTCCATTTCTATATGCTTTTGGTTTTAGTAGTCCATACGGGACTCGGACCCGTATCTCAGCATCCGGAGTGCTGTATGCTATCCAGTTGCACCAACGGACCGTATATCTCTTGAGCTTATCCAGCGTCCCGAGAACATCGAAAGTACCCCCACCGGGAATCGAACCCAGATCTAAGGTTTAGAAGACCTCCGTTCTATCCTTTGAACTATGAGGGCAAAAGTGAAAGTCCGTTGAGTTTTCATAGGTAAATTCTCTCAACCTCTGGTTCCGTGGACTTCCAGTTGTTGCGGAACGGGACGGTTACGTTTCCCCATTGCGGTGCCACCGCAAGCGTTACGTTCCCTGCGCAGGCCGGCCTGCGGCAAGGGCCATGAGGGTACGCTCGGAGGGAATCGAACCCCCATCTTATGGTCCGTAGCCACACGTTCTATCCGTTGAACTACGAGCGCATCTTTACAGTGTGCAAAGAACTGTCAGTCTTTACCGAGTATCTCGATTGCTTTCTCAGCATCGTACTTTGTCAGTCCGAAATGGAAGTCAACTAGTACGAAGTTGCTTAACTGGCTATCTAGCATATCGGTGTCATCATCAAGAATGCAGTAAGAAGAGCATCTGTGGGTGTCGAGGAATTTCTTGATCTCAGTCCCTCGGTGCCTTGAAGGTATGTACGGTGTGTAGTCGGATACCTCAATGCCCAACTTGGCAAGTTCACTGGTGCAAGCATTATCTATCCTCCAAGAACTTGAAAGGACAATATTTGCACCGGTCTCCTTGCAGATTCGGTTCACAAGTTCGACAGCCGCACGGTCAATGTTCTTCTGGTAACCGTCACTGGCGGTGCCTTCTGGATAGAACCTGTAACTCTCGCTTGTTTTGTCTTTGGTGTATCTGTACAACTCAAGGTAGTATTCATCGGAGTTGAGTACACCGTCAATGTCTAAGAAAAGATACTTGCTCATTTCCGTCTGTTTCTACTTAATATATGAAACAAGTGCGGGGAACTTAAGCATTTCCACTGTCGAAATTGTCGATCTCACCTTCTGCGATTGCACGCTTTATGTCTTCATCAGCGTCCACTGCCTTTGGGATGCTGCGGATTGTACCCCAGATACCCACTAAGCAGAACGCAATCACAATCGCCAGCCAGATAATGATTAGTGTGTCTTGCATTTCTCTTCGGTTTTAGTGTTGAACATTTTGTCTGTGCATCTATGGTCGGTCAGTGCTATGACTGCAAGCACGGCCCATGTGGTCCAGAAAACCACTTGTATTTCTACCCAAGTACTCAATTCTTCTTGTGTCTTTCAGTGACGAAAATCGACACACCGATTGCAATGATTAGAATACAGATACCGATTCCTAAAATGTGCTCCATTTGTTGAGTTTTAGTGTTTGAAATCAACTGAGGTTGTTATGCGAGTTCTGGTGCGTTTTTATCCATCAGATGCGTTTCGCTATCAGTTCAAGATAAAAACCGTTCCTGAACGAGATATACTACCTCAGAACCGATTTTTGTTCGTGTGTGTGACCACACCCGGAGTCGAACCGGGAGATCCGAAGATCATAGCCCCTCAAGCTACTGCGTTTACCAATTTCGCCATGTGGCCTTGCATCGACTATCCTAGACGCATTATTGGATTCAATTCTGCATATTGTACTTCTACGCATATACTTTCCAATCTTAACTTCCACTTATGCTACGGAGTGTTCGGACCTTAACTTCATCTTCTTGGATTGCCGATTTCGTTGGTGCTCCTGGGTAGAGTCGAACTACCTATCTCTTGTGTGTAAGACAAGGGTCCAAATCCGATAGACGGCAGGAGCATTCTAGGAAAGGTCTCGTTGAGGCCTTTCCTTTACTGTTGGTTGGTAATCACTGCTTTGTCACGGCGACTCGTCTGTTCAGGGCACTTCTACCTTCATCATATACGGTAGACTTTCCGTGGCCCACAGTCGTCATGTTCGATCTAGGCACACCTGCATTTGCAAGGGCATCGAGGACCGCTTGGGCTCTTCTTTCTGACAGTGCGATATTGGTCTCATCGTATCCGTCATTCGAGCAGTATCCGTCAAGGACATAGTTGCCGCCTTCATCAATCATTCTTCGTGCAAGTAGTGTAATCTTTCCTTGCTCGATTTCATCGAGGTCTGCACTTCCGAAATCGAAGTAGATCTCATTCAGAATGAGCGTTCCTGCACTTGCTGTGTTCTGCGTGTTCTGATTACTCTTGCAGTCGTTCAGGTCTTTCTCAAGACGCTCGCACAATGCAGCTAGACGAGTGTTCGTGTTTGCCTCATCATTGTTGTCTGTGTGGCACTTGACAAGTTCTTTCTTGATATGCTCGTTCTCGTTCTTGAGGTCACTGATGATTTCAGGCTGGTTACGAAGGATTGAAAGGTTTGTCTCGTCTCTCGAGGTGTTTCCGAGGTAGAACATGTATCCGACCTTGCCATAGAAGTTCGAGTTCCAAGGCTTCTGCACATTCTGCGTACGGTCGGCACCTAGTTCGACATAGAAACGGCCCACACTTCCGTTGGTGTTGATACCGATACCAGCTTGACCTGCTAGTCCGAACATACTTCCCCAGTGGGCTTGCTCTGATGGGTTGATACTGGCGCCTGCATCTGCAAACAAATACACATTAGGGACAAAGTTCCAGGAGATACCTGCCATAGCTTTACCGTATCTGTCGTATTGCGTTGTCTTCGCAGTCTCTGTCTGGGCCTTCGTAATGAAACCGGGGACCTCAGCAATGTATCTCAGGCGGAACTGCTTGAAGATCTGTCTTTCTGCGCGGAATTCGGCACCGATAGATGTACCTTGACCAAGTGTCCAGTTCTGGAAATCTGGTGTCTTAGACAGGACGGCTGAAGCACCGATTGACCACTGGGATGGAAACGCGTAACCGTAGTCAGGGTTGTAGGAAGCGCTTTGGGCGAATGTCGATGTGGCCATCACAAGGGCCAGAACAAGTGTGAATAAAATACTCTTGATTCTCATTTTGTGTTGTTTTTTGTTGTTTTATATGTGTTTCTTATGGTTTCTCTTACTTACTAGATACTGCGAACCGCGATAATGGATTCTCTCATTCCAACCAGTTGCGTCATTCGACCACGGTGTCAGTGACACTGTCTTGTACAGAGATTGCGCTGTCGAACCAACTTGCACTGGTTCCAAGAATGGTGTCGTTCTCTTCGCTGGTTGCAGAAATCGTAGTAACTTCTTCGTTGACCGGATCAGTCTGTTCACTACTGGACATACCGCAACCGGTGAATGAAACGGCCATTACAAGCGCAATGGCTAGCATTGATAAGATTTTCTTCATACTTTTATCTATGTATTTTGTATTTTGAAGCGGAGTGGCTGGGTTCCGACCCCAAGGCACCTAAGTGCCCGATCTGCTTAGCAGGCAGTCCCGTCTCCTTGACAGTTGCTCACTCCGAATAGAATATGTCTTTCCAATCTCTTCCTCGCTCGTTGCAGTATCCAATGAATGTGACCATGTCAGTGACTGGATTGATTCCGTTGGATTCTGGTAGGTCTTCATCTTTCTCGGCTGCCACAAGGGCCTCAGCGAGGGTCCAGCGGCAGCGGCCTTTTGCGTTAGGAGATTCTATATAAGTCCTGTCGGCACCGCATTTCTCGATCTGGGACTTCAGTACCTTGACCGTGATTTCTTGGAATTCTTTTCTTGTCATATCTATTCAGTTTGTCAATGTACCCCGGGTGGGAGTCGAACCCACAGTGGCTGTGCCGCTGCATCCTAAGTGCAGTCCCTATACCAATTCGGGTACCGAGGCATGTCTTACATATTCACATATAACAGTCTTTCAAAGAACTTAATAGTTCACAAAAAATAAAGTCCGTTCGGCAACTAAACAGCGCTCCTTAAGAATTGCCTCGTGGTCTGTCACCAGTGCCAAAAGCGGTTTCTGGTTCAGGGTTTCTGGTTTTTGCCGACTACTGTAAACCCTTTTTCGTTTTGCCGGACTTTCGGTGTCCAATAGTTGAGATGGCAGGACTCGAACCTGCGACCACCCCTGCATCGGCGGGGCACTCTAACCTTCTGAGCTACATCTCGGAACAGCACTTGGTCAGGGTGCTGCGGTCCGTTTTGGTTCCCGTGACCAATGGTAACCTCTACAGATTGTCGTGACCCTGGGAATCGAACCCAGCTGGGACCAACTACCCTTTCTACTGTTTATAAGACAGAGGGGATATGTCACGTTGCCATGTGGAGCGGCATAAGGGAATCGAACCCTCATCTCCAGCTTGGAAGGCTGGCGTACTAAACCGTTGTACGAATGCCGCACACTGTTATATGAAAATAATATGTTCGCCTGTCCAGTTTAGTAAACTTCTTACAAAGGTTCTTTGTCGTCCCTGTGTTTTCTGTTGTACCAGCGAATGATCTTCCTAATGCACTTCGACACATACTTGTCTCTCTCTTCTTGGGTGTCGAAAGAGCCTTTCCATCCTCTGAACAGGAACCTCTTCCTGTACAAGGTTTCGGACACATCGAACCTACCATCCTCTACAGGTGAAAGTGTGAGTATCCCGAAACGAAGTCTAATGTAGCCGATCTTGTTCTTTTCGCTGCACACATTTCCCATATACAACCATAACTGCTCAGGGCAGACCGTTCCCTCAGAGCATACCTCGACTTCTTCTTTGCGTATCTTTCTCATTCTAACCGTTCTCGTCTAGTATTCTTAGTAGTTTCTCGTATGATGATTCATCTGAGGTGTCCTCATTGCATATCTCTTCAAAGACATCATCATCTATCAGGCCGTTGATAATGTCATCGAAGCACCCGTAAATGTCAGCACTCATCTGTTGTCCTCCACCTCCCATTCGCAAGCTGGTGAGTAGTACATATCGGTACCATCGGCAAGTTCAATGTGCAAGTGGTCTCCCGAGTAGCAGTACCTGACATTCTCATAGACCTTTGTCTCACCGTTGAACACCACAGTGACAGTCCTTTCTGGTTCGCCGAATGTACGGTTGTCTTCACTTGACGCCGAAGTTGTGCAACTGCACATAATGGCGGAAACGGCCAATAACAGGAATAATCTCTTCATTTTATGTATGTTTTATAGTTCAATATCCGAAAGAATTGCTTTCTATATCAAATCGTTTTCTAGTGGTGACTGAGGAGGGAGTCGAACCCTCAATCCATAAGGCATAGAGGTTTAAGCTCTACGTGTATACCAGTTCCACCACTCAGTCAGATATCATATAGATATAGATAACTTAATAGATTATTTTACGAAGACGAAACATTTTTCTGATGAATCACCCAACTTGGCGGTGCAAAGTATCCGGTTTCCCTGCTCCAACTTGTCGATTCCTTCGTACTGCATACCGAAAGAACTGGCTATGTTGCACACATCTCCTTCAAGATCAAGTCCGTTGAAGTTCTTTATATTGCAAACGAACTTACCACCAGCCTTAAGGTATCTGTAGCAGTTGCGGATTGTCGGTCTAAGATAACTGTCAACCCATTGCCTGTACGACATTCCGGGTTTCCACGACTGGTTGCCTATCTTGTAGTCCTCAAGGTTGAAGTACGGTGGACTTGAGAAGCACAAGTCCATTGAACCTTCCCACTCCTGGTGGAACACCTCACTACCAGAGCACCGTATGTCGATCTGCTGTTCCGGTGTGAATATCGAAAGACCGTCACCCTTGCACTCAATGTCATACTGCTGCTCAGTCGCCATGAAATAGTGCGTAGTAAGGAAACCAAGTTGGATGCAGAGCTCGTTGTTCGGGTCGGTACCATGATAGTTCACTTTGTTCCTTAACGCACCAATCAGGCGAGAGCCCCAACCGCAAGAGAAGTCGTACCAGTCGCCTCCCTCTGGGCAGTGCCTTTCGAGTATCGCATCCACAGTCTTCAACGGGAACTGCGTAGGGAAACCCACATAGCCTTTTCCACCGAGCTGTATGCAGCGCTTGAAATTGTACATTACTGGGTATTCTGGTTTGAACACTCTTGGGGCACCTTCGATTTTCTCAAGAATCATACCTACGAGTTCTTTCGACTTCAGAAGTTCCTCCATTGTCCACTTAGCGTACTCGACCTGCACCTTGCTCATCAGCTCGTTGAAATAGTACAGTGTGACTTTCGACATTATCTTTCCACCCTTGGAGATTGATCTCAACTGGTCGAACACCTCGCAAATGTCAGGCTTGGCGTACCAACCGTCTTCTATCTCCTGTCTCTGCTCATCGGTTATGTCCATGTAGTGGATGGTCTTTATCGAGCGTCCCATCCATTTTATCTCTTTGGGTCTATCGTTTCGCCTGTTAGCCATATCTTGTTTTATCTGTATATGTCTGGACACATGCAGTCCCCGTATGTTTCCAGTACTATTTCTTTTTCTTTCTGTGAAAGTGATGCCATGTATCTGAGTGCTCTGCTTCTGCAGGTGTAAGTGTCCTCAGTGGAACCGGTGCAACCTTTGCACCAAGGTCTGCGACTTTCGTCCGGGTCGCAACCGAAAAGTCTTCTGTTCGCTGGTTTTTCTGGGAACTTTCTATTCTTGCTCCCGTCAGGTAGTCGTCTCATTTCCAACTGTTATTTTGTGTAAACCCCAATCCACATATTTCTTTCTTATCTTCTCGAGCTTTGCTGCCACGGCTCTAAAGTCGTACAGGTCAGCCAAGATTATCTTCTTCTGGATATCGAAGCCTTCGTTTATCTCTAAATCGTACTGGTCCTCACCGTACTTGTCATCCTCTTCTTTGTACTTTTCGTCCACCGACTCAGTAGGGACAAGTGCATAGAATCTCATTCCCTTGTCGAAAAGTACATCTTCACCATCGTGCTCAGTGATGGATGCGTAGGACAGGTACACTTCTGGATCCTTTGCAATACGGATCAGTGCCTCGAGGTCTTCCTTGAAGTACATGTCGAACTTGAGAACATTATAACTCTTTTTCATTTCTATACTTTTTGTCGATTTGCTCAATGTATTCCAACGGTGAGTATCCGGCCGGTAAAGTGACAATATTGCAGAACCCGTTCTCTTTAGTTATCAGTGATTCAGACTCCTTAACAGAACCCTTGTACTTTGAACCGTACGAACCCTCTAGCCTCTTGGTTGCTGGGTTCAGGTCGCCCCAGTCGGTGCGCCCACCACCGTCCAACGGTTCTACATAGTATTTCCTACCAGTCTTAAGACTTGTCACAATGAACCGTCCGGTATCCGAACTGTCTACTAAGAAATCTTTGTCTGTCATTTTCTGAATTTTTCTGGGTTGTTCAAGAACTCCTCGTTGTCAAGTAGATATTCTGGAAATTCTCCAGTCTTCTGGAACCTCATCCCTTCTAGAAACACAAAGAACAACTGGGCGTCCCCGAACAAGCACCTGATGTAGGAGTTGTTCTTTGCAATGCCGAACGCTTTGAACACCCGTTCCCTTTCTTTGTCTCTGTCGGTTTCCTTTACATTGTTTTCCATATTCTAATATAATTATCCAAGTGCAAGCGTTTACTAGGCCTCACTGAACTCTTGCTCCTTCTCGGCAATTCTTTTGCCGTATATCTCCATCAGAACCTTCTTCACCGCCTCTAGTGCTTGCGGGTCATCGAGATACCTGTTGTTTATCGACAACTTAAGGCCGTTGTTGATTGCATCTCTGGTAGATTTCAGTTCCGACAACTTGGCAAGTATGTCGTTGCACTTCTTTAGTCTTTCAATATCCATACTAATATCTTGTTTTTTGCGAAGCACTTGAACCGCACAGGCTAGCAAGTGCAAGTCGGTTGTCATTCGTAGTCTCTTATAGCTATCGCCACAGGGAACCTCGGCACACCATCGTCCGAGAAACCTTGGTACTTCACGGTGCACATTTTTCCTATTAGTTCTTGACGGTTGTCGAAGTAATCCTTGCGCTGCTCAAAGCTACCGACTGGACGTGCCTTGAAATTTCCACCGTCACTAAGGGAAAGTTCAAACACTGCAGTACCAGCGTCTCTACCAGTTCCTTCAACAACATCGGATATCAGAAACTCAGAATCATCGAATTCCTTAAGTTTCACAAGGTTGCGACTGCGGAAACCGAACTCGTACATACCATCAAAGTTCCTAATGATTATGCCTTCGTATCCCCCAGCTACGCATTCCGAGTGGTACTCTCGCACCTCGTCCATGTCATAGCATATCTTGTGTCCACTTAGGTACACCGGTGAGTTGTCGAATATTCCTCTGTCGTTCATGTCAAGCAACCTGCCCCAGCGCTCTGAGTTGTCCTCACCGTCAACAGGCCGGTCGTATATGACATACCTTATCTTCTTGGTCATCTCGGACTGCTTCTTTACAGCACTGGTGATCTCTTGGAAACTCAACTCGCCGTGGTTGTACAGTTCGCCATCCAGTGGTAGTGCGTCTCTGTGCTCCTCGGCCCAGTCACTTAGTTGCGGTATCGCGTAAGGCTTACCCTTTCGGGAGATGATCTTTACTTTGCCATCCGAGCCTATGGACACTGTGCATCTTACACCATCGTATTTCGGTTGGCACAGGCATGGGAACCGCACCTGCTTAGCATCGAACGGTATGGCCAGCATTGGCTTTATCTCACCGTTGGCATCTGTGTTGTATTTCTTGGTCGTGTCGGGTCTTTCCTCTGAGAAACCCTCATCTCTTAGCTTTGATATCTTTGAGTTGGCGACACGGAAGGCCTGCTCAAGGTATGTCGTCTCGTTTGACTTTCCAATGTTCACACCTTTGTCGATTGACTTACGGTCTTCCGTTGCCTTACCAGTGTCACCGAGTCGCGATGTGGTCACAAGTATTGCGTGGTCACCGTAGTCCTCCACCTTAAGTGTGTATATCCTGAGCTTTCCAGTCTTGCTCAGTGCATACATCGGTTCGTAGTCGAATGTCGCGACAGGTTTTATCTGGGGTCTGAATTCTGTTTCCATACCAGTTGTTTCTGTCCTTAGAAGTTATATTCTACCTCATCGAGTTCCTTGCTGCACATCCAGCTCGAGTCGTCAAGACTGAACCCGTACTTTCTCTCAAGCTCGTACTTTATGAAGTCCTCGAAGTCTTCGTATATTCCAGACTTGCGCTTCTCTTCACTGGTCAACTTTATCTTGATTAGGCGACCAGTGTAGCAGTCCAATATGATAACGTAGTTAATGTCTGTCATTTCTCAAGTCGTTTGATTAGTGAATCTGCGAACACCACAGCTCTATCAGCTGCGAAGTCTATAGTGGAGATACTGTGGTCAAGTTCGCCTTTGTTTTCCATTTCGATAGCTGTGTCTCTTAGTGTTTATGGTTTCTTAATGAACTCGACCATGAACTGCAAGGAAGCATAATTCCTGAAATCTTCTGTGTTCATTCGATATTGTCTAGTTCTTTGATAAGGGCATCGGCGTATCTGACCGAAACTTTTGCGGCGTACTGCTCAGGTTCAAGGTCTTTCATTTCTTCTGGTCTTTGGTTGTACGACTCCCCCCAGTTCTCTGGGTGGGCCACCATTTGCGATAGGACATTCAATGCCATCTTTGTTCTGTAAGGATTCCAGTCTAACATATATTCTCGGTTAGTCTTTTTCTTTCTTGAAGTACACACCCTTGCTCCAGTCCTCAGCTATGCCCCAGCAAATGTCAAGGAAAGTCTCTGAAAACTCAATGTTCATTCCGTGTACCTCGGCATCGGCAAGTCGGGCAAGGACGGTCGACACGAACTGCTTTGTCTTTGGGTGCATTGCCATTTTGCAGGTGCTTAAGCGGTTCTGCCACCACCTCCACTCTTTCTCGAATGACCAGCCTTTCGGGTTGTACGCTTGACCTGCACCAAGATAGTCACAGATCATTTCGTATGCGTATTTCTTCGGCATGGGCAACGGTTTTCCACCGAAGTCGAGTTGGTCTATCCAGTACTCGTAGTGGTGCGGGTTGCGGCCTTTGTGGTGTTGCCAAGCCATCGAGTATCCGTTTTCCCGCTTGCACACGTTGATAGGACTTTCCTTGTCGGAGAAGTACCTTACGGATTCCCAGAACTCTACTGGTGAGAACTTGCTCATGTCGTGGAGTAGTCCTCTGACTGGCATACCGGCTTTGCAGCACCAACGGAAAACATACCACTTGTGGCAGAATGTCCTTCTTAGGTACTTGCAGAAATTCTTTAGTGTGATCTTGTATTCCATATAGTTTTGGTCTATTTCCTTCCTGTCGAGCAATAATAGCAGTACCTGTAGCCTTTGTTCACACGGCGCCTGTAGCAGCACTGGCACCACTCATCACTTCCTTTCCTGGACTCGATTACTTCTGGTGTAAGTTCGACATTCAAGTTCTGCTTGCGCTTGGTTATCTTGTTGCAGGAAGGGTGATACTTCTTAATCAGTTCGTACTCCTTCTCAAGCATTTCTTCTGAGTTGTTGAAACGGAACATTTCAACGAAGTCGAGATCCTTTCCGTGTGTCGAGTGGTAGTACCACCTTGACATAGGGTGCTGTATCGTTGTGCCCACATAGATAGGTGTCTTGTGGTCCTTGTCTTTCTTAGAGTATCCGAAATACACTATGTACTTGTCTTTGCGGTCCTTGTATTCGACAATCTCGTTGAGGAATTCTTCAACGGACTTAGGGTTCTCAGTCTTAGAGCAGTAGTAGTCGTAAAGACCTTTCTGAAACGATTTCCAACTCATATCAGCATTCCTGTATTATCCAGAGATCTATCTGTTTCGCTTTCTCCTCGTCTATTACCGTCCAGTCATCGGCCACTAGATCTGCAGCTGACAATCTGAAATCGTTGTCGATTACAAACGGTGCATCGTATTCGAAGAATTGGACCATCCTAATCAGATCGGTGGTTGTACGATACTGGATGAACACTTCCTTGTGCCAGCGCCCGCGGCGGATGTACTCGTGGTTCTTGAAGTTGCTGAAAATCTCAGGGAATGTCATTGCTTTAAGTTTTTAACGTCTGCATATATGACCAGTTCTGCATCCGACTCATCGATCTCACTTATTCCAGTGAAGTCGTAGTAACCGTACTCGTCCAGTTCCCAACTGCATTCCAAAGCTCTCTGCTTTGCTTCTTCGATTGTGTCAGCGACAATGTCTATTGTGCAACTGAATCTTGCTCTAAATGTAGTCATATCCTTATTTTTTCGTGTTTCAACTACATATCAAAGAAAACCAAAGAACTTAAGCGTTCTAAGGTATGTCTTCTGTCCATTCTTCCACTTCCCACATTCCTTCTTCTGTCGCGTTGAAGCATACCATCCACTGGTTCACGGCGAAACTGTAGCTTGTGTAACCGAATACCGGTGACCCCCAGTAGTCGGTCCCTTTGCACCTGACGAAATATCTGGGGCTTATGGCGTGGTTCTTTTCCCAGTGCTCAGTCGGTATCTCTGATGCTGGGCGCCAGTTGATTTCTGTCTTGCGTGTCATAGTTCTACGATTTGGCAACCGACTTTATTCACTTCATTCAGTCCTGGACCGATAAGGCAGGTGTCTTTCGTGAACGTGTACAGTTTCTTTCCACTAATGTCATCGATGATGTACCAATCGCCATGGTGACCATCTTCGTTCTTTTCTCTCGCAATCTTTCGTTTCTCTTCCTCTTCGGGATAGTTGTAGCCAAGACCAACGACACCGGTGTGGATTTGTTGAGTCGCTGCGCCTCTAGTAATGCAGATGACACGGTCTCCAGTTTTCAGTCGTTCTGGGTTCCACCCATCAATGCTTAAGATTCTTTTCATTGTTTCGTTTCTACTTTTCCAAGGTTATAGAAATATCTGCAAATGTGCCTGACTTGACCCATGTTTAGCCTTCTCAAGCAGTTGTATTCATCGAAAAGATCGAGATCTTTCAGTAAAGTGTCAAGTTCTTTCTCTATTCCTTCCATTATTCTACAGTTTTGCACATTCCTACGGTTACCCACGAGTCGTCTTCTGCGAACTTGTAAGCGGCTCGCTTTATCGTTGCATTCTTGTACGGTACTTCAACTTCTATGACATTGGTCACAGTGTTGATCTTGCTTCCACTTTTGAACGGCTTGCCAGATTTCTTTGTGACCTGTCTGCCAATGTTCACCTTCGCTTCTTCTAAAGTCATATCTTTCATTTCTTAGTCTGGCTTGATTTCTACAATGTTCTTTTCGTCAAATATCTCATCGAAAGTTTCCATGTCCCATGGGACATCGTAGCAAGTGAGTGTGCGGTTGTCACAGTCGACTACATAGTAGTAGTCCTCATCATAATGGAACCCTCCATCAAGATAATACTGTGGGTCAATGTTGCAGATCGTGTTCGTAGTCTTTCTGATACCGAACTTCTTTTCTTTGTCGAAGAAATGCTTATTCTCGAGTGCCTCTTTGAGTTCCATGCCGACACATGACGGATAACCATCGCAGTGGTGGTAGATGTAGTTATTCTTGTTTCCTTGTCTGACTTCGATATGTGCTCTTGTACTCATTGTTTATTTGTCTAGATATTTCTCAATGTGTTTTCTTATCATTTCTCTATTCCAGTTTTCTGGAAGTTCTAGTGCTGGTATTGTGTTTCCAAAGAACGATGCAACAGGTGATTTACCGGACATGTATATCGTTACAGGAACTATGTAGTGCCCGACTCTGACATTTATGTATTTGGTTCTATGATTGCTCATTTACTTGGGGTTTAGAAACTCGGGTCAATGTAGTGGGCGCGGTGACCAAGAACAAGATACACAGAACCGCGTCTGTCTGGTTGACCTAACTCGACCCATCGCCCTGACTTTCGGCGGGTGAATGTGTGTTCCGACATATTCGACAGTTCATCAAGAACCTTATACTCTCCTTTGTAGTAGTCTATGCACTCGGTGCAGTTCTCGTGTACAACGACTCTGTTTGGAGTGAGAACTTTCACGACTGTCTGGGCGCGGCGGTCAGAGAACAATACCTCGGTCGCCGGCATACCTACTTCGGGCATCAGCCGCTTGTACATCTCACCGAGGGTGCCAATCATCTTGTCACGCTCATCAATGGTCTTCCATTCCTTTTCGTTCCAAGGAAGGTCGTTGAAGATTCTGTTGCGATAAGCGTTGTACTCATCAAGTGTCACATAAGTCTTTTCCATAGTTGTAAGTGATTGTGTTATTTAATGGTTCATCCCAAAGTGAAGCATCTGACCCACTTTCGGTTCTTCATGCGCATACCCCATGCCTTCTTGACATTCGGTGTGAACTGCAGATAGATTGAATAGTCTTCCATCTTTTCATAAGTGGGGAAATACCTGCGGACAAACAGTCCACTTGATTTCATTATGACTAAGACATAGTCGCATAAGATTCTTTCATTGCTCATTTCGCTATGGGTTTTCAGTGCCGGTTGTTTGTCAGTTACAATAGTATATAAAAGAAATCCACGGAACTTAAGACACAAGATCACTAAGTGCTGAAATCATCTCGTTGAACACTTCTGTCTTCTCTTCTGCGGTCATTGATCTGAATGTCTTACCGTTCCTGTACTTCGGGTTCTTGTCCATGTGCTCTAGGCACAGATAGTAAATGAACGGTGGATATTCGCGTTCAGTGTCTAACACTTCTTTGAGATCACCTTTGCCCAACTCAATAGCTTTCTCGAAGCAGTTCAGGTCGTTCTCAAGATGGTAGTGCTTTACAAGATGAAAAAGTGAGTCTGTTGTTACCATATATTTACCAGTTTTCGATAGTGTAAGGTGTTTCGTCAATCAGTTTTCCTTCATTGTCATATTTCCAGATGTCTAGCACTCCACTACTTTGGTTGAACACAATTTTAGCTACGTTCTGCATCCATTCAGGATTGACTATCATAAGGTATTCCATAAGTTTCATTTCAAAGGCAGCACCAACAAGATTCTCTGCCTCATACAATGATTTTCTTGCATCGGTGTCTTCCTTAGAGACTGAGTTCCAAAGGTCTCTTAGCATTTCACATGCAGTGTGGAAGCTTTGCCATTCGTGCTTAAGTCGCTTCAAAAGACCTTCTTTGAACTCCTCTTCAGTATATAAAGTGTTCTCTTCATAAGGGAACGCTGTAACATTCACTTTTGCATTGTCCAAGATGTTTGTAGTCAATTTCATATTTGCTAATTTACAGGTTGAAATAGTCTTCTATAGGATCCGAATATTACCACAATTCTTTTGGTATTCTATTATTTATTCTCCATTCGACAGATTTTTCAAAATCTCTGATTCTCATGTTCTGCTCGATTTCATCCCCTTGTCTCTCTGGTGAATATGCGTGACAATTACCGTCTCTGTTGAACTTATAATTCAGCATTACAGTTTCTTTTCCACAGTTATACCAATGAGAGCAAGAAAAACAGTCATAGTTTTTATAGTTACTCATTACTTTTTACTAATTTATTGTAATTTAAATAGTTATTTGTTATTTAGTGTCATCAGGTATATAGTACCCAGTTTTTTTAGGTTAGACTTCTGAAGCAACCTATGGGGGCGAAAGCGTTGGTCATACCGTACTCGTTTTGCGGGTCTACCATGTCGCAAGCGAACTTGTTCGGGTCACCCCATACACTTTTCACTATACACTCTAGTTCTACGGGGTTTCCTGAGTCGTCCTCTGTAATGTACATAAGATGGTCGCCGCGTTTCACTTTCTTTGCATCTTCTTTGTTCATGTGAGTTTTGGGTGTTTGATACATATACATATAAAAGATATACGTTGCACTTAAGTGATGGCCGTAAAAAACCTCGTTGGTTTCCCAGCGAGGTCTTTGTCAGCGTGTTTCCTGTCATGGACGGGTGATTATCCCCTTCTCCATCCGCGGATCGACTGTCTCAGCTGGCGCTCGTAGTCATCAGCTATACTTTCTAATCCTTCGGTGATTGGTTTCGCAGGCTTGATTGAATCGAAGTCAATGCTCTCCCAGAATGACTCTATCTGAGCATCGCTTGTGAGGTCTCTAAGGCTTGCTCTGCGGCGGACCATTTCCTTGACATCCTCGTTGAGAAGATTCCATTTCACGCGCTTGTCTTCTGGCATCTTCTGGATGTACACAGGCTCGGCTCCTTCGCCGACAACAGTCTGCTTGCGGGAATAGACGGGTTTCTTTGGCATTGTGCTTTCAAGCATTGCCAGCGTCTGGTCGATACTGTCAAGTGATGTCTTCTTGCTCTCGGAAATCATTGACTGGATCTCAGGCTTCAGTTCCTCGTTGATCCATCCTTGGACACCTTCGCTGTACTGTTCGACAATCCACTTCTCGATTTCAGGCGAGAACTGTTCAGTCAGCCAGTTCTGCAGTTCGGTAGAATAGTCTTCGACAATCCACTTCTCCACTTCAGGAGAATAGTGTTCCACAATCCACTTCTCGACTTCTGGTGAGAACTCTTCGACAATCCACTTCTCGACTTCGGGCGAGAACTCTTCGACAACCCACTTCTGGAAAGCAGGTGCAAGTGCCTCGGTCACGGTGTCGACTATATCTGGCTGGTAAACCTCTGTTATCCATTTCTCTATACCGTTCGATAGATCGGTAAGTGCCCAATGTTTTAGTTCACTGTTTTGGTCCTCGATTATCTGCTTGAGTCTCTTGTTCTCTCTTTCGAGGTTGTAGCATCTCTCATCGAGCTGGTTTATCCTGACTTCTAGATTGTTTTTTTCTTCGTTTGTCATATTATCTGGTTCTTTGTTTTCTTTCTCGGAAATCATGTAGCAGTTGTCCGTGATTGATTCGAGAACCTGACCTTCGTTAAGGTGTATGTGCAAGCGAGCCTCCGAGAAACCAGGACTACCGACCAAGTCGAAAGTCTTCAAGTTCTCAAGTGTGACGATACCAGTTCTCTGGTCCACATTTCCTTGGGCTCTACTAGAAATGAACAGCGGTAGACCGCCTTCGACAATGGCTTGTGCAATCTTTCCCTTCGGAGTGTCAAGCAGGGTAATACTACCACTTACGACACCGTTCTCATCGATAGATATAGAATCTATCTTGTGAGACACGTTCTCAAGAGTAATGTTCATTGTCGAAGGGTGCTCGAGTTCACCAGGGCAGCCTTCCGTCTCTATGCGCTTCTGTAGAGACTCGACCATTTTTGCATAGTTGTCTTTCTGGTATATGCGCTGGTTGTTGTTCTTCTTGCCGCACACACCGAAGACACCCTCAAGGTGCATGAAACCGTTGGAGTCTCTAGTGGCCTTCATCGACTTCACATCGTTAAGGGTCTCGAATATTAGGGTATTGGACATATTCTGTATTTTGTCTTTTTCTGCTTCAATCTCGTCACAAAGGACTTGAAATATCTGAAGACAAAATAATCTTGCAGTTCCAGCAAGTTAAATTCTTCGCGGGTTACTTTAATGTCCTGTGGTGAGTGCACTAGTGGAGTTCTCGTCCGCCGTACATCTTCACATATCCCTTCGTCTCCTCATCGTATGCCGCCCTTACTGATTCTTCTATCTTGTAGTTCCTTACATCTGTCGAGTCTCCTACAATCCAGAAAAGGTTCTCACCTCCTTCAAGTGACATGTGCTTCTTCACATAGTCATACGCTTTCGACTCGTACAACGGATCCAGACGTATTCTACCACCATCAATGTAGAACTTGTTCAGGTGCCTTGAATACTCATAGTCCTTTGAAAGATACATTTGGTACGTCTTGCCCACACCCTCAATGTTGTATCCGGCAAGCGTCTGGTCGACTCGTTTTGTCCTGTCGTAACCGGATATCTGTACACCTATTATGTTCTTAACATTCTTTCCGTAAAGTACGCAACCGAGTACGACACCCGAAAGGATAATGCAGCTTCCTGAAGGCACGACCAGATTGTCCAGATAGTCTGGAATGTTCTGGACTTGGTACGCGGTCGACATTACTAGTGCATCTGGAGATGTATCTAGGTTGATTCCGAACTTGACATCGTAGTAGTTGGTACCAAGTTCACTTGCAGTCCTAAGCATCTGGTTGTGCAACGGTGCCTCGTATGCTTGCAAGCAGTCACAGTTTATCGTGGCACCGCACTTGTACGCAAGCATCATCATTGGGTTCTTTCTAAGTGTAGCTGGTGAAGTCATTGCACCGACAAAAAGCTTACTGTCGAAACCGAAATACCTTGCCACCTTACCGATTATGATTCCCTGAGGAGATGATATGGATGTAGATGTCCACACGTTACCGCAGCAGCTGTCGGTTATTTCCTCTTGGTTAGAACCGATTAGGTATATAGCTTGCCGAACTTTACCACCACTCAACGGAACATCTTTGAACGGCCGGTAGTAGTCATCTCGCTTTGCGTACTTGAAGATCGGGTCATCCGTAAGAAACTCGACCGGTGTCAACTCCTCAGTGCTCAGTTCTTTGACAAATTCTTCTTTTTCCATTATATATGTTTTAGTCAAGTATATATAAAACGGTCTTTGAAGTAGTTAACCCAATCTAGAATACAAGTCACTCACTGTCTGAGCCTTTCCTTGGGCCAGCATTGACTCTCTAAGGTACGGGTTGTCTGGTGGTGACCACGTTCCGTTTCCACCGAAGTCGAAATAGTTTAGGTTCTTGGTTTCCTTCGAGGCGCACACGTCCTCGGCAAGATACCTGTATCTAAGTGTGTCCTGCACAGCAACAAGTTGTATCTGGGCCATCATAATGTCATCGTGCCCCACAAGTGCTTGGTACGAACCGTTGCCTTTGGCGTCAGCGAAGTTCTCGGCCTGTCTCAAGAACTGTCTTGAGTCGTTCTTGATCTCACCACTCTCGAACTTCTGCTTGAACACGGTGCAGAACACCGGTTTGTTCAGCGGTGTTATCTTTATACCGTTCCTGTACTGGTTCGAGTTCTTGTTCTGGTATTTCAGTATAATGTCTTCATCGAACCTGAACATCTGCTTCTCAATCATGTCTAGTATGTACCTAACGAAAAGATCTCCGTATGTGTTCAACTCGACGGATAACAGCGTGTTGTCGAAGTTGCAGAAATGGTCAATACACTCGCAAAGTGACTTTGCCGCAGCTTGCGGGTTTGCACTGTTGCAGTCGAAGAAACCTACACATTCAGTGTGTTCCATGTCGATTACTCTTGTGAAAAGGAACACTGTGGAGTCCTTTCCCACACCCTCGGCTATGTCTACTGTTATGACTATACCGTTTTTCCTCAAGTCCTCTGTCGGCTCAAAGTCCCGCTTCCAGAAATAGTGCTCTGAATAACTTACCCCCGGAAGGTATTTCTGCTCGAACTGGTGCGATTCACTTGAAGATATGCGCTCGGTAAGGAACCTTTGGTCTATCAGCGAGTTGGCTACCATCATGAACTTTGTTCCGAACTGCGCTTGGAAGTTATCCTCACCACCTAGGTTGGCCGCTTGGCGCCGGTGCCAAGCTTCGTCTCGCTTGTCCCACTGGTGCGTGTCTGGGTTCCACTCAGGTACCTGCCACCAGTCGACACGGAACGGTGCATAGTCGTTCTCACCGTCCTCAGCTGCGGTGTACAGTTTCTGGAACAGGTTGAACCCGTTCTGAGTAGATGATATTATGAACTTTGCTTTACCGGCGACTATGGTGGGAAAGATCTGAGTATAGAACTTGTCTAGTATGTTAGGAGCTATGTGCGCAAACTCATCTGCAAGGACACAGTGGAAAGTAAAGGATATACCTGAGTTTATCGTAGTTGCCTGTGCCATGCACCTACAACCGTTGTCTAGTGCTATCTCAGATTCGTTCCACTTGTGGACACCCGGTTTCAAGAAGAACGGTATTTCATAGAATATCTTCTTAAGTTTATCTAGAATCTCGACAGCGACAAGACGAGTAGATCCAAGTACCAAAGTGTTCTTGTCTATGTTGAACAGTATATAGTGCAGCATAAATATAGCAGATGTGGTGGTGTTGTGACTCAGGATGCCGTTGGTGTAATAGCTTTCTAGATCGTTTAGTACTGTAATGTCGCACATCGAGACTTTATATGGTAATATCTCTACAGACTTTACTCTGTCCAATCCGTATAAACTGGTCATCACCAAGTCTCTCTCGGTAAGGTCTTTGACATACTTAGTTCTTATTCCCTGGCAGTATACCAAGTGCTCGTCTGCACATTCAAGTGTCGTACCGGATTCTAGAGTAAGTCTATATATCTGGAACGGCTTAGTAAGATGTATATAGGCCGCGGGAGACCATCCCGACTCGGACTTTATCTGTACACCCTGAAGTATATGACTCCACACAAGCTTTTCTGAGTCTTCTGGAATCTCAGAATCCAACAGTTCAAGTTCTCTATAGATTTCTTCTGCTTTCTCTGGATACAGGTCTAGTTCCTTATATAGTTCGTATTGATGTCTCCAGCATTCACCTTTCTCGGCAAATACGAGTTCATACATCGGCATCTCGAACTCATCTGTCTTTCCAGGAACTCTGTACTTTTCTACAGTGTTCCATCCAATATACTCTTTGGCCTCGGTAGATAGTCTCACATTCACTAACTCATTGATTATCAAGCACTTACCACTTTGTCTTGCTGACAAGAAAATACTCAACTGGTGCTCGCACAAGTGCTTGAGATAGTCCATCTGGTAGTCTCTCATTGTCACCTTCTTGATTCCCTCTGGTGTCATTAGTTTGCAGTATGTGTTCGCGAAGTACACTATGTCGTTCATGCACTTGATGAACTCGGATTCCTCATAGGGTGTTCTCTGGAAAACCAAGTCGCCCTTAAGTATCTTAGTGTTGTTCTCATAGAACGGGTTAGCTATCAACTTCTTTCCTTGGTTAAGACCTTCGATTGCCATCTCAAGTGACTTTGTAGTCCAGATCACTGAGTGCGCTCGCTTACCATCGACCTCCTCCTTTATAGGGTTGAACCCCTTGTATCCAGATTTGTCTGCCATGTGTTTTGTCTTATTTTGACTGATATTGCCACTAAATAATATTCTTTTTCAATGATATTCTTATATCTAGAGACATTTTATATCATATCAAATGCAGACACTTTCTAAATATCTTGGTAGGAGATTCTCAGTAGCTGGTAGTGTAAGTGACCGTATACTGGTGTTTGATCTTGACGACACACTTATACACTCGAAGGCGAATGTGGTCGTGAAACGCGGCTCAAAGACAATGGTTCTGACACCTTCAGACTTCAACTCGTACAAGTTCGTTGAGGGTGACATTGTGGACTACAGCCAGTTCAGAAGTGATGAGATACTAGATTCCGCAGACCTCACAAAGTACTGGAATACACTTGAAAGAGAATACAGAAAGGGGACACATATCTGCATACTCACAGCACGAGGTGACCAAGATATGGTGTGGAGGTTCTTCAAGAGAAAGGGAATCGAGATAAAGAACGAGCTTGTCATAGCTGTAGAAGACCCAAAGTACGGGCTAACCGGAACGGTGGCCCAAAGGAAGCAAGAGGCTATAGAGAATCTTGTGGATCTTGGATACAGGAACTTCGTGTTCTTCGATGACTCCCAAGAGAATCTTGACCATGTCAAGTCTCTAGAAAAGGAGTTCAGTGGACTCGGTGTCAAGATAAAGACGGTGAAAGCGTAGTCTTATGAGCAGCACATGATGTACAGTGAATTCGTGTGCTCGTTCCTAGTCAAGTCCTTTACTGTGTCTCCTCTTAGAGGCACGTTGCACACGATACTTACACCATCGACCTTGTCTCTTTTCGCCGCTCTGACCGCGTTCCTTACCAAGTACTGGTATTCTGGCATACCCGACAGTTTCAAGCACAGTGCCGTCTCAAGGTTGAGATCTTCTGTATAGTAGTGCTTCCGTATGAAGTCGGCTAGTATGCCTATCTCGCACTCGTACCCGACTTGCAACGGTCTTGTGTAGAACCTTGTCGCCCCTATTATCGTGTGTGTTATCCCGTACACGACACTTTCTAAGTCACCTTCATTGTCGGTATAGGCATCGACCAACCATTTCCTTATATTATCTAGTATTCTCTTATTTGGCCTCCTTCCTGTCGGATTCAGTGCCCTACTTTCTGAATAGTTGCGAAGATACCACCACAGGTTGGTGTATGTGACAATGGCCTTACTGAAATGCTTGTCGAAGAAATCATTCGACAGCATGAATTCTTCTATGCCGTCTATAGATTCCTCATAGCATTTCTGGAACCCTTCTATGTCTATCAGGTCAATGTTCCCTGTACGAATGAATATATCTATAGACTCTACTGTCTGGTATACGGCAAGTATCTTGCACACATTGGTGTCACCACTCACCTCAGAGAAATACTCTCCTATGGCCTTCTTTCTTGGACTTGGTGATGACTTGTACGCCGACACGAGATCTTTGGCTATCTTCTTGTATTCACCACTGCAAAGCTGCACTATGTACTGGTTGACTGTACCGGAATACTCGGTAAGGACACTTTCGAGTGTGCTCAGATCACACATCCCCGCTATCTCAGCCCTTACAGTGAAATGCTGCCTTGTCACCAACGGTAGTTCCTCAAGGTGTGAAAGGTACAGATCCACTATATTCTTCTTTGCTTTTCGCTCGCTTATGTACGTTGCAAATTCAATCATCTAGATATTCCATAGCGGCCAGTCTGTCGGCCTGTCTTTTCGATTGGTTATAGAACAGCAACCGTTTGATCTTCATTTCTTTCTCTTTAAGTGCACCGCAGCGGCAGTAGCTGTTCTTAAGTTTCATTTTCTTGTTTTCACTTGCCATAGGCTAAAAATAAAAAACCCGGACCCAGAAAGTGAGCCCGGTAAGCGTAACTGGAAAGCACCAGTGGTGCGTGCAAGTCGTCACATCTTGCCTGTGCAGACAATGGTCAGACCATCCAATACCTCCATTTGTTTCTTGATACTACCCTCGTAGAAACTTATCATGTCACTGAGGAGCTTCTTAGGGATGCCAGTAGATTCACCGTATCTCGTTCCGAACTCTGGTCTGCTGCCGCAAGATGAGCGCCCATACTTTCCAGTGAAGTTTATCTTGAGATCATCGACACCGTTCTTCTCTATTTCGTACAGGGTCTCCAGTTTACGGTATATGTCGTTCACATAGTTGATCTTGTCGGTGAACGACTCAAGTCTGGTCTTAAGGTCCGAAAGATGTTCTTTGTCTATGGTAATCATTTCATTTTCCCTTTATCTCTTCTCTTAGGATTCCGTACATGTGGTGGATGCACTCAGGTGTGCAGCGCTTGAACTCGTTCTCCGAGCCCATTGTGAGTGCAAGTCTGGTTATGGTCGCCTTTATTGAATTGTGGTCAGATTCAACAACTTTGTCGGCGCGCATACCGTTCTTAGACAACAGATCTGCAACCTCTGAAGGGTCCCATTTTTCCGAGCATATCACCGAGCACACCAAGTCAGGATATGTTTCCTTGACTCTGTCAAGCATCTCTCTCACAGTTGCCGACTTGAAGGGTGTGTTGGCGTACCACTGGTGGGAACGTATGTACATTAGCACGGAAGGGTTTCCTGTGACTTCCCTTATTGCCTTGAGGTTCTCAAGGTCGGTCACTGTGAACGGCTGGAACCTTCCGACCATTAGCGTTGTGCGCGGTGTGATCTTTTCTGGCGAAGCGTACCTTCTTAGAGATTCCCAGTCGCTGAGTTTCTTCTCTTCTGGTGTGTCAAGAAGGTACATTTCCAGTTCACTTAGTATGTCACCCATTTGTCAAAGGATTTTCTGTGGTGAAATTCTGCATTCACCGATTAGTGACCATCCTGGGTCGTTCCATCTTTGTATTGAGCACTGGTCACAGTTGTTAATGCAACCATCGTGTACTTTGATAAGTTCGCAGTGCGGGCACTGCACAAGTCTGGTGTCTTCCATATCGCTTGAGTTTTAGTTAGTTTATCTTTTTTTCACGAATAGACTTTCTTCACATAGTCCTTGAAGGCCTCAATGGCTCTCTTGTTGTTTTCTGGGTCAATGTTTTGTATGAAGTACTGGTTCTGCCATCTGACTCCAAGATCACTGCAGTCGACTAGGTTTGAGAATGTACCGTCTGGTAACATGACTTGTAGGCAACACTTGTAGTTGAAACCCAACGGTGTACCGTTCTTGTGCTGGATTCTGATCCGGAACTTCATACCGTTGTACTTGAAGACGAGTATGTATTCCTTACTCGATGTGTCACCGATCTGGTACAGCACTTCAATGTCTTGCTGGCCACCTTTGTTTTCTTTATTGTCCTTCATGGTTTTTCTTTTCATAGTCTTTCTTAATGTCGAATAATCTTCTTGATGACCATCCGAACTCGAAGCAGGTCTTTATGACATCCTCAACCGTTGTCTTTCCAGGTTCAAGACGGAAGTACTTCTTGTTCCTTTTGTATTCCTCGATAAGGAATTCCTCGCATCTCTTGATCTCATCAAGTTCCATGTTCAACTCCTTGGAAGACTCAATCAGACGCTTTGCGCTTTCTAATATGTCACCTAAGTTATCCATTCTCAGATTTCTTCTAAGGTCTCTTTGAAGTCAAGATCGGTCTTGACACTCAGTGCGTTGTCGAGGAAACCGTGGCAGACACACATGAAAATGTAGATCAGCAAGGAGTATCCTGCGAATCCGTTGATTCCCCAACTGCAGTATCCGCGAGCGGCGAGGGTCGCGACCCAGATTACTAAGATTGCTGTCATTGAGGCGAAGGTGATGCTTGAGATTTTCTTGATGTTCTTCATTGCTATTGAGGTTTTGTCGTTACACCTATATATCAAAGACTGTTCAAGAACTTAAGTGTCTTCCTCCACTTCTTTTTTCCAGATGCGTTTGACTGATTTTCTTGGTATGCAACTGCACATGTATTCCCACCAGTTGGCATACCCCTTTCTCGGATGGCAATCGGTCTTTCCAGGAAACCTTGCTCTCTTGTATCTTCCGTACGGTCTCATTCAGGTTTCTCCTGTCATAAGTTCACCAGCAGATACTTGCCTGGAACGGGTGCGGCATGAGAAAGTTCTTGTCCAGACTGACTTTGTAGAAAGGATAGTAGTTCCCGCAAGCGTACCTACCAGAATCTCCAGTCTTGTACTTGATTACATAGATGACCATTCCGAACACCGGTTCACCATCCTTGTCAGTGAACACACGGACCTTGTCCGGTCTGATTGATTCTTTGTCGTAAAGTTCATCGAACTCTTTACCGTGACTTCGCTCCGCATTGATGGTTATAAGTTCCTTGTCATTTCTAATGGCCATATCAAGGTCATACTCCACACCTTTGAACTCCAGGTGGTCGGATGCAATCGGTACATCAGTATGGTTGTCTCTGTGCATATTGTTTGGTGTTTGTCATTTTCTCATCATTTTCTTCCAAGCGTCCTCGTTCCAGTACGGGTTCGGGTGATCTTGCCTTGGGCACGGCATCCAGAACGCCAGTCCGTCACTTGAGAAGTTGTATGTGTCCGACACTTCTTTCAGTGACACTGGTAAGCGGTCAATGTCGAAGACGTGCAACAGGTCTCTTGTAAGTCTTCTGAACTTTCTGTTGGCGATTCTTTTGTCCCGCTTGTCGGAACGCCCGCATATCTTGGCTGCGGGATGTCTCTTTGTGCTTTTGCTCATTTCGGTAACGTGTTTTTTCCACTTACCGTTCAGGCAGGAATATCGTAGCGTGTATTCCTGGATCTGGTAAGTGTCAACTTTCCATTTCCAGCTCGGTGAAGATGCTGCCGACCATTCTTTCCATACCAGTTATTGAAAACGGCATACGACCGTTGGTATTGTCCGGGATGAAAAGGACGGTGTTGCTTCCGCGTCTGGTGTAGTACTTTCCGGCTTCACCGGTCACTTCAGAATATCCGTTGCGCTCGAAACGGTAGCGGGTCAAATAGCGCTTGATGTCGAAAACCATTCTTCTGAACATATATCTGGGTGTTTTGTTGCCTCTATATATAATAGATATCTATAATACTTAAGTGCCCATCACTTCCTTATCTTGCATTAGTGGAATTATTCTTGACATACTATGACTTACCAACTAATGAAGACGACACCGTACTTGGGAGGACAAGTGCGGATTGACCTTGTGGGTGACCGGACTGCTGGTGACTCCACTATACTGTTGGATGAGGTACACGTTGTGCCGATATCCGACAGGATATGGTACTCATCAGAAGAGAACCAGATAAACAACAAGCACACAGACAACATAGTAGAACTGTATAGGGCTACGCAAGACAGTTTCTACAAGTGCATTGGTGACATACATCTTGAGACGAAATACCCTAACTATACCGAAGGGGTTATAGAAGACACACTAGATCACACATACCAAATGGGTCTTAGAAGAATCTCTGTGGCACGGTACGGTAAAGAACTTTCGTTCCTTTTACCAATGTGGGTCGACTCGGTGGATGACATTGAGAACATGGATTTCTTTGTGCATGTGGACGCCATACTACCGAACACGAACACAGACGATGGGATTGCAAGAAACGAGATAACATCAAAGAAGTTCACAATAAGTCCGAGACTTCGCAAATACCTTACAGACTATTTCAACGGTGTCAACCAAGATCTAATGTATGTGGGTCTAAGAGACCAGTCATCGTACATAACCGGTCTTGAGGTGTCAAGTGGTGCGTTCCTTACAAAGGATGTTTCCAGAATTATACCTAACCTACTTGAGCGCGAGCGCCCACTACTAGAGACGGACAACATGCTAGTGAGGCAGTTCTCAGAGACGAAAATGATTGCTCGGCAGCTTGTCAACTTCAACTTGGTTTTCTCGATAAACGATCTGTTTGAGGCATCAATCGAGCAGTCGATGCACTGGGCGCAAATCAACATCTGGTGCGAGGCAATGAGAAAGGGTAGCAACGGTAGATACGAAGAGATACCTCTGAAAGACATATACACTAACTATACAGAGATATATTCGTACAAGATATCTGACAATCCACTCGTTCCAGGAAAGTTCGTTGTTGGCACAAACGCACTTGACTATCTGCAGGACTACAAGAACATTGACATGATACACACTAACAAATTACTTCAACCGAACTTCCACTGGGCGGTTCGAGACAATCCGAAGTACACTTGGAACCTGTACAACGGTTTCTCACCGGTTGTCGAAAGTGACGGTACAATTAGTCGGGTGGCCGGACGGTTCTTCGGTACACCAGACATATTCACCGAGAACTATTCTGTGAACGCGAACAACATACAGTGGATAAAGATACTCAACGGTACAGACACACCTGTCCCTGGTAATTTCGTTGGTGTGTACATGAATCCAGGTTTCGCCACAAGGTTCACACCGAACAGGTACGGTACCTGCTGGTCAGAGAACGGTATAAAGTACAATATCGGAGACACACTATCCACAGGTATATGGGTGGGTTCGCAAGATATAGAAAGAGTGTCCTCAAGTGACATGTACGCAAGTATAAGTGTAATAAGAGACAATCTTGTTGACAGTCTTTCACCGGACAAGGTATATTGCGCTGTGTACCGCAGGAAAATTAGAGGTGAACTTAAAGACTTCATATCACTAGTGTACATAGTCGGTAGCGGTATCGACATAAAGGACTACCAGTATCTTGACAAAATGACATTCCAAGGTGTCCGTAGACTTGTGGACGGTGATCTACCAAGAGCAGAATACTCTGAGATTATGGACATATTCTCAACGGTCAGGAACGATGACACTGGAGATGTACTTGCACCAGGAGAGTTCTATGACTTGTTCGTGTGCTATGACCGGTCTTGGGAACCTGAGCCTGAACCAGAGATACCTATCGGTGGCATACCGATTGAAAGTGCACACAGAGATCCGGAACCAGAACCGGAGCCGGAACCTGAGCCTGAACCGGAACCCGAGCCTGAGAGCATAGACACGGTTTACGCTAGGAATCTGGTTCGTCTGTTCGGTAAGGTTCTTGGCACCGTCGAGTATCCGAACATTATACGCTTCGAGAAATCTATAGGATTCGTACCAGCTGCAGCGCCAAGTGTGGACCACCTTATCGAGGAGAATCCGGAACTAGGTGCAATAATGGATGTAAGCTATGCTTCTGAGATAGAGTACGAGAAGATAGATGACAACTACATATCTTATCTATATAGGTACGATGGAAACATAATACCGCAGTTCATTGACCCTGAACTGACAGAACCAGTTTCCGATGATACCGGAACGATTGAGTTGGTCGACTCAGGAGCGTTCAACACGACTTGGAGGAAGAGGATGTACAGTGAACTTAGTTCTGGTGAGGTGGACTGCATGAACTACATAAACAAGCAGCACATATTCCAGCCAGACTATCCATCACTTAAGTATTTCTATGAAGTCGAAAGTAAAGTGTCACTGACAGAACCGAACGTCCCTTACGGTTACACAGGAGAGCTTTGCTGGTTCCACTGTAACAAGGTGTACTATACGGACACCAGTTTCACCATTGTAGATAAGGGTGAGGATGGTGAAGGTGTTACGGTAGACGAAATGAACGAGGACAAGATAAAGGAGTTGTTCGTGTCGTACATATCCGACAAGGGGGTCTTCGCAAGTATGGAAGACAAGAGTGTGATACTTCAATCACTTTGGCCTCGGTACACATACGATTCCGACTGGGAATACCATTCACTTACTTCTACAGACAAGTACGACCTAACTGTAAACTTCCACCTAAGATAGTGGTTATTCTTTCATAAGACAAAAACCAACACTATATAATGGCTAACAATGCAACAAACGAGTTTATAACTCACATTGTAACACCGACTCTTGGATCTCCGTATTTCGCCCGAGATTTCAACGAGGCTTTCAGGACAATAGAAGAGAACTTCAAGAAGATTGTGTCTGCACCGTACCTCGAAGGACAGGAGGGACGGTCTATAGAGGCAGTCGATATGGAGATTGTGGATGGTATAGATGAGAACGGGTATGCGACCGGTGATCTGACTGATTTCGGTAGGGCTATGGTGCGAGAACTTTTCTCAGATCCAGACATTGAGACGATGGAGGATGTGGATGACAGGAACAACGTGTACCACCGCGGTCCTATAGGAGACGGTGTCAACACAGGCACCCACACAGCTGGAGAGTACCTGCGCAAGCACCCTACTATCAAGGTGTTCTGCAAGTATTCACCAGACACGAACCAGATAGAGGATTATATCTGTAGTGCCGAATACTACTGCTATCTCGACATGAGGGTTGAAGATCTTGGAAATCTGGCTGTACCATCTACACAGAACCAGTTTTTCGACTATACGTGCCAAATGTTCGGTGAATACACTGGTACTGAACTTGACCACGAAGACAAGAGGTGGGTGTTCTCCAAAGGAGTAATGCTACCGACACTGTATTTCAACAATGACCAAGGCTACTTCTGCTGGAAGATAAACAATGTGGAGACTGGTATACGGGCGCAAGGTATAAAGGGTGACCAAGGAAGACCACCTTTGGCAGCAGTGGTCAAAGGAGACGGTGTGCAATACACAAGCGCGCAAGGAAGCAGTGTCACGATAGTGGTGTCCCAATACATGAGAATGGTGACCGAAGGGAACCACGAGATAGGAGAATGGGGTAACATAGTAGACAGCGGCATACAAGACGGTGACTTGGTCTGCTGCCTTTTCGACATTGGTGACTCGTACTATCCAGGTGTAGCGTACCCGGACATGGTGATAGGAAACATAAGGACGGACGGAAACATATACTCTATTACACTTCCTGACTCATGCAGGTTCTCAAGTCTTTGGAGAGACTATATACTATTCTATGCTTGCAGAGGGATAAACTACAAGAGTACCACAATGAAGGCGACAAAGGCACTGTTTGTCCCGTCTGCCCAGCAGGGTATCGTACACGCAATTTTCCAAGACGATTCAAAGGTCGAGTATGTGAACCGCGGTGGTGGTGACTGGGAAGCGACTGATGGTGTCGGTACAACTAACGACTTGGTAATCAAGAAGGTAAGTGACAGAAGACTACTCGGTACGCAATCTGTTGGTAACGACAACAAAATGACCGCACCAGAATACAGTGAAAGTGGTGTGAACCAAAGGACTAATGTGAAGTTCGTTGGTTACAACACGGTCACGGAAGGAACAAGTAAGTCTGAGGTGAACCACCTTCCGAATGTGCTTCTTGGTGTACCTGTTGGAACTGTGGTGAACTGGTTGAACCTTGACAGTGTACCTGAGGGATGGTTCCCGACAGGAGATGTTTCAGGATACTATCCACCAGTGTTCGCACTTACGGTATGCAGTGAGACAGACAACTATGATGTGGTGCTTCGGAGTAACGGTGTCCCGTTTGCATACCTAAAGTTCAAAGACATTGACACCAGCACCATAGAACCGACCACAGATAACCCCATATACGGTAACATATTCTGCCAGTTGACAGGTTGGCAATACGGGCGACCGATAACTATAGATACTAATTCAGTGTCGATAAACAACTTTGTGAGTAGAGACATTAGGGAGAGATGGTCAATGTTCGACTTCTCGTTTGACGGCAACAACATACTATTCAGCTTGACAAGACAAATATCATAACATGAGTACAAACAACATGAACTCAACTACACCGACTGTGATACCTCCGGGCCCAGGTACGGCGCAAGTCGGTATAATGTACCCGTACGGTACTACTGATTGGCAGAACAACTTGTATAGAGGTTGCAACTCTAGATATGCAATGTCTGGCTCAAACATATACGACAACACTGCCGGAATGGCGTATCCGGTTCCTGATGAGGGCACATACGGAATCACTGTTGAGAAGGGGCACACGATACAATACGAGGTGTTTCCGGCGACAGGGTTCAAAGTGCAAATGTTCCACGACTTCAACGACCAGAACTTGTCGTACCAGCCAACAAGGGGAACGACATACACAAGGTCTAACATACAGGACTCACTAGTACTTTGCCCGAACTTTGTACCGTTGAACCCGACATACAACAGGAACATAACCGTAAATGTCAGAGGTGCCGATCTGTATAACGCAGTTGAGATAACTTCAATGCTTGGTTACTACGACTACAACATTAATTCTTCTGTCAGTGGTACGCAAAGGATATTCAACCCGTACGGTCTAAGTCCTTCAGTCAAGCCATACGAGTTCGACCAGAACATACTTCCAGACAACAATACTCTTTACATTGATGTAAAGAAGAAGACTGGATACACAGCGAAACTGTTTGTCGATGGTGTTGAGCAGACACCTTTGGATGAGTTGGCTTTCCAAGAGGAACAGCAAACCGGACTAACCAGTCAAGGAAGGTCTGGAAGTAGGTCTGAAGACACATACACTGAACCAGATATAACTCTAATGACTGAGCCTCACAACTCATATAGAATCCCAAACACTGGTGCAGGAAAATGCGTAATCAATGTAGTATACACAGAAAATGTCACTCCTGAGATATACCGTGTAGAAGTTACAACCGATGGTGGTGGTACGGTGCAGGTGTACGATGAGGGAAGTGTATTGACGGCGTCCACCCAAATAAATGTGGAAGAGGGTCACAATGTGGTGTTGAAGGCCACGTCTAACACCGACTATGAGTTCTTAATGTGGAAGGAGCAATACACAGGATGGACATCTAATAGAGCCACGGACACATACGAGGACGTACAGCAGAACTTGGTTTTCGTGGCGTACTTCATTCGCTCCAGCACAACCATAAGTGTACAGCAAGACCCGTCCTCGGGCATATACGGAACAGCTTCCATAAGAGTGAACGGCTCACCTGTGGTATCTAGGACAATCAACTCAAGAGACTATAGTGGCACTGACACGATTGAACTTGTCGCCACACCCGCCGCAAGCACATCACTTGTCGAATACAGGTTTGTGAGGTGGACATGCTTGTCGTCAAGTGCAAGGCACGATTCCGAAGTACCTGGAAGGTCGCTGCCCAACTACAACGAGACTGATCCAGTCATTACTGTAGGTTTTGATTCAGTGAAAGACCTTGTGTTCACCGCTCATTTCGCTGCTATGGAGAGTGGAAAACTTAACTTCAACGCTCACACAGTCACCGGAACGAACGGTTTGTTCACTGATGGTCCTGAGCAACCACTTTTCTTAGGTGTCAAGTACCAGAACCAGAATGGTAGCATTGTAACCGAAGAATTCGATTCAACCGGTGGTACATTCACCGCAAAACTGACAAACAACGGTGACACACTAAGTACCACGGTCGTGCTTGCCCATACTGGTGATGGTGCTGGAAACTATATACATGTGGACAGTGCAACTGGTAGAAAGTATCTTTGCCACTTCGAGGGATACTACTACAGAGAACTGGTATCTTCATCACTCCACCCTAACTGGGAGTTGATAACACCGGTGAACGACACGTGGACATGGTCCATAGGTTACGGCACACCAGCAAACAGGCTTCCGACAGTCGAACTTGTAGCAGCATATACAGTACAACCCATATTCACTGTCAAGATTGCAGCTATGAGTGAAAGAGGACTACTTCCTACGAACTATGTGGACTTCTCGGTGCAAAAGAACTCTCAGTCGTACACTGGCGACATATTCACCACAGGAGACATTGTTGACATAACTGCAAGTGTGGCGTCTGGTGTGTCTCAGTATTTCACATTCAGCAAATGGACAAGGGACGGTGAAGACCTGCAAGGAAGTGGACCGCATTGCCAGATAACGGTCGGTGAAACTGATACGACTGTGGTCGCTGTATATGAAGAGAAATGCGCGATAACCACTGTGGCGTCCCCATCAAACGCAGGAACTACCAAGGTGAACGACCAGACAGGTACAGTACTTGTCGACTATGGTGATACCGCTGTACTGACAGCTACGGCCGCAAGTGGATACTCGTTCTCGGAATGGAGAAAGGGTGGAACAACAGTGTCAAGTGAGGAGACATATACCATAAACTCTGTAACCAACGTGTCGCCGGTAACTTACACGGCAAGGTTCATCCAGTCGTCAAAGAAACTAAGAGTGATGAATTCTGACGGTGGAAGTGTACAGATCGAGATACAGGAGTCGGGAAGTTCAGACTGGGTCGAACCGCAACCCACTTCAGTGGCATCGTCTTATAGAGAGTACACAATCGAAACCGGTTCAAGAATCCGCGCCACGGCAGTTCCGGAACCAAGCCACACGTTTGAAGGATATGTGCTTTATGACACACAGAACCAGCAGAACCAAGTGGAAAACGCAAGTAGAGTTTTCATAATAGACAACTTGAACGTGGACAAGACACTTGTGCCTTCATTCAGGTACATACCTTGGATATCCACGCTTTCTGCGATAATCAAGGTTTTCTGATTATTATTCTTTACTAAGTAAACATACCAAATAGATACAATGAAAGTATACCGCACTTTGAAAGACCTTAACTTCGACAAGATAATTGCCGAGGCAAAGGGACAGACTTCAACAGGTTCCAGTATGCTGAGTTCGTTCAAGGCAGCCGTCATGAGACAGCCCGTGACTCACGCTCTGGTCAACTCGTTCTTGAACGAATCGAAAAACTATCGTTATGACAATGGTGTCATAGAAGCAGCCACAAATGTAGCTAAGTACATTAACGAGAACCAATACTCGTGGCAACTGGCAACCGCTTGTGAAGCCATACATGCTAGCGGTAGTAGATACAACTCACTGAACGAGAACGCTGCAAACCAAGTCGAGAACCTGATTGAGATGGACGAGAATGATGTTGTCAACTATGTCAAGGCCGGCGCCCTTAAGAATGTAATGTTCGTAGAGAGCTTCCGCCGCATTGCTCGCAGCATATTCCGTGATATGCCAGTTGTCGAAATCAACGAGAACTATACAGCTGTACACCCAATCAGTGTGACCGAGACCAAGGAAGGCTCTACGTTCTTCTCGGTGCTTGGACACCTCTTCGAGTGCAAAGACGGAGAGATCCACGAGACGAAATGGAACGCAGTAAGTGAAGACTTCCGCCAAATGACCGCACTACTGAACAGTCGAAATGCAAAGGTGGTCAATGAGACTGTCGTCTACGACTGCAACGGAAAGTTCACATACACTATCTCTGAGCAAGGCAAGGCAGTGAAGGAAACCGGTGAGAACAAGTTCGAGCTGACTACTGAGCAGTTGCGCGAGAACAATTCTCTGTATCTTTCCACACTTATACCAGGACGCCGCAACCAAGTCGCTGGCGAACTCGAGGCAGTTGCAAAACTTTGTGAGAACTTCGACAATGTGACTGTTCTAGACAACGTGTCTATATTCACGACAAGTAAGGACAGGTTCGTTGTAGCTGAGCACAACGGAAACGCTGTAGCTTTCTTGGTCGAAAGCGCAAAGCGCGGAAACGCATGGACGGTCACAGACAACATTGCCAATGTGGTCGAGTTCCTCAAGAAGCAGACCTCTACAGACTTGACAGAGTCTTACAAGGAGCAGATTGAGAAAGTGGTCGAAAACCGCAGTGAGGAAGAGAAGGCAGAAATGCAGCGCAAGATACAGGAAGACGGTATCGAAGCTCGCAAGCGCAAGATCGCTGAACTGACTGAGCAGTACAAGAACGACCCCGCCCGCCTGATGATTCTTGCAAAACTTGCAGAAGACCTTAACCAGTTGAACTGACCTTAGTAGTACAGAACCGATAAAATCCCAGACCTCGTTGAGATCTGGGATTTTGTCGTTTCTGGCGCACCGTATCTCGAAAGCTATGTAAACAGATACTCTCGAGATAAAAACCGTTCCTGCGAGGGATATACTACCTCAGATTTGAAAATACAAAACCCCAGACCTGTAAAGATCCGGGGTTGTTTTTCACTGCTGTTCGGTCGTCAAGTGAACATGTACACCCGCCAGTACTGTGAGAAGAGTTCCATAAGTTCATCGTCATTTATCGACTCGTGGTTTCTCCACATTTCTGAGTCCTCTTCGTCTGTATCTCCGAAACCAATCGACCAGCCCATCCGGGCAAGTTCTCGTATCTCTTCTATAGTGGTCTCTTTGGGTATGTCGAATACTACGACATCATGCTCACCGTATATCTCGAAGCATTCCTTGTCCATACCCTTCTCGAAATGCTGAGACATTATCTCTAGTGTCCGCGCAATGTCCTTGTATGTGGGGAACTTACCCATTCACTTTATCTGTTTTCACCCGACTTCCCGCCATACTCAGGAACGTACCGACCACATCATCGTTCTGGTACGACACATCCATTGTCTTGTAGTTGTTCAAGACAAAGTCTATGTCGAACTGCTTGTATTCACTGTTCTCCATTTGCATAAGAACCTCAGGAGGGTAACTGGATTCATCTAGCCACACAAGGCGCTTGTTGTAGTCGAAGCACGGGTATATGTCCTCAGGACGCCTGCTTGAGTTCTTTCTGGATATGAGTTCTTCGACAATAAGTGTCTCGCATTGGAAGAACTCATCGAGTGTATCGATCTTGAGGTCTTCCCTTACCGCGTTCCAGAACTTCTCGGTGATTCTGTACTGTTTACCACCCTTCTCTTGGACGATTACACTCTTAATGTTGTCCGAGGTGTCACCGCAGATAATCTTGTCCATTACGATTTTCGCTGGTTCAATGTAACTGACTTGGTGCACCGATGACTTCAGCATCTCGAAAGTCGCGTTGTTCGAGAACTGCATGAAGAAGTCGATGTCTGACACCTCTTCCTCATCCATAGACTTGTCTAAGAAAAGTCCGTTGAAGTCGTTGTACCAAGCCGTGAACGAGCAACCATCGTATTTGACAAGTTGCTTCAGGTCATTGTCGGTCGACCATATAATGCAGTTTATCCCTTGGGTGTTCAACCTGTTGGACCAGTACCACATCCAGTCGTCACCCTCGGCTGACTTGGATCTACTTACTGTGCAGTTGTTCTTTTCGAGTCCTTCTATTATCCGGTCGATTGACTTGTAAATGTACGACCAGTCCATTTCTTCTGTCTTCACTCGGTTCCCCTTGTACCTAGTATCACCGAGTTGCTCTGGTACCTCGAGTGTCTTCCTCCACGAGAAACCATCGGCCACGAAAATCATGTTGTCCACTATTCCTGTGAACTTCTGAAGGACCACGTTTATGGAACTTAGCATTGAGTCGACCAAGTTGTCAACTGCTTGCTCTTTAATGAATTCGGGGCACTCGCTCCTGAACTGGTTGTAGGTGGCTGGAAGACGAGACATCATTAACCAGTTACCATCGACAATCAATGTGCATCTGTTCACTGTCTAGTCCTCCATCCATTCTTCCCCAGGTGTGTCTTCGGGAACTCCTTGGAAATACGGTTTCTCACCGTCCCCGACTTCGCTCTCAAGGACGGCTTCGTATGGCTCTAGAAGCATACCTGAGGTCTTGATCTTTTCGCCCATAATCGGTGAAGTGACAATCTCACCGACAGTCACTCTACCGCAGTACATCATGTAAATTGGATCTTGTTTCTTCTGTTCACTCATTGTATATGTGATTATAGTATATGTTCTAACATAAACGGTCCGTTGGGCAGATTGAGGGTGTCTTTGAACATTGGTATCCACTGCCATTCTTCCCCATGTGGTCCGTATACTTTCTTGTACAGTCTCTGGTTCGTGTTCGGATTGTCCAAAGGACCCAGTTTCTCAATGTACGGACCGATCTTCACATAGTCGAATACATCTAGTAGATAACTTTCTGCAAGTGTTCCGTTACCGGAATACCAGCCAGTCTTGAGTGATGGGAACTTAGACTTCACTGTCTTTGCCAGCTCGTACAAGCCTTCTATGTCAGCGTCACCCCCCATGAACCCTATGCAAGTGACCTTGCCTTTGAACGGTTCTATGAGTTTCTCGAGTACCTCCGGTGTCAGTGTGCCACCAATGTCCTTTTGCAGGTGAGGCGAATGGCAGCCTTTGCACCTGTGCGGGCAGTTCGATATGTTTATGGCAAGAGTCACTTCATCCGGGAACTCGCGGAACACAATCTCCAGCTCACAGTACTTAATCATACTCTACCGATAGGGTTTTTCTTCGCGTACTCTATACCGTACATTTGTACAAGATACTGGTCGAGAATGAGACCATCCTCGTACTTCACAGAACCTTTCCTGTAACCGTGTTCATCGTAGTCTTCAGGAACTGGCATCTTGTCTGGACCGTATGGTGAACCTGAGCGGTCCTTTATTTCCCAGTTCATTAGGTCTTTTTCGTAGTCCGTCATAGTCCAAGTATTTTGTAGCATTTTTCAAGAACTTCCTCGACTTTGTCGAGGTCGAACCATTCGTCTGTCCTCACACCGGTCTCCATATCTATCCAGAACGGTGAACCGTTGTTTTCCGACAGAATACACTTCAGTTTTTCCTCCACATTTCCAGGATTGATACCACCAGCATATCCTACCTTGAATCCTTTCATGTCCTTTACATTCAGCTCGGTGTCTATACCAAGTCCTCCTGATGCATCCAGAAGTACGGACACTTTGTCCTTGTAGTCACTTGGTAAAGTGTTGAACAGGGGCATGTCATTTACCGACATTTGCTGGATAATCAACTCATCGAGAGTCTCTGGAACAGATAGGAAAGTCACTTGGTCCTTTGGTTTCTCCTTCGACACGTTCAACTGGCAACGCTTGAACAACTTGAAGTCGTCACCTAGAATGGCGAATGTCTTGTTCCAGTTCCCACCAAGAGCGGCGCGAGCAAGGCTTCCGCACAAGTGGAGTGAAAGGTTAAGACCGAGTGGTTCAAGGAATTTGATTAGTTCTGGATCAATGTACCTGTTCCCTCGTTCTTTCCATTTCTCAGAAAGTAGTATGCCGAACTCGGCCAACGGGTAAGTCTTCTGAATGTTGTACAGTCTGTTACAGTCTGTACGCTCATCCACTCCTGTGAACGTGATCTGTCTAATGTCTGTCATTGGATTTTTCTTAAGAATTCTTCTAGTTCATCTGCCCACATCGAGCACTCTTCAGCATCAAACTTCCAGCCGTCTCGCTCAGCAATAGGGCATCTAAGTATACCAATGAGTGCCTCGACAGCGTTTCTTGATTTTCCTTCCATTACTATAGTTTTTACAGTATGAACATAAAAAGAAATCCGGAAACCTTTACGGAATCCGGATCTCGTATCTGTTAGAAATCCAATACGCATCTGTAACAGACTACTTTTTCCTTCGGGCATTCTGTTATCTCGTAGTACCTGAATATGTAGCCTTTGCCTTCACTCGGTCCTTCGTCTCCTATCCAGAAAGGTAGGTGCTCTATACTGGAACCTCCTATATCCTTCATTAGCCCATCTATCTTGTCTAGGTTGTCAAGCATTAGTTGGGCCTCTTCAAGTGTAGGTAGTCTTAGTCCTTTCCGCTTCCACGAACCGTCATAGTACCACATTCCGTACTTCAAGTCACCACTTCCTTCTAGTTCTGGCATTATAGCGAAACTGTCCACACCATCACTGACAAGTACGCATTTGCACTTTAACTCTGGAACGTACACAATCCTTATCCTTGACTTCTTGTAGCTTTCGCCTCTTGATACAGCCATTACACAATGTTCACTTTTTCTATCTCTGGTGTAAGAATGTGGGTCTCATCGGAAACCACGACATATCCTAGCTTACTTAGTAAGTCTCTGTTCACAAGCACGTTTGTCGACTTGTCTCTTTTCTCTATTACTGATATAGGCACATTCGACATTTGTCTAAGACCTATCCTTACTAGAGGTGCGACTATTACCTTTCTCTCGAACTCGGCGTCTCCTACGAGTGCTTTGGATGACTTTACGACCTTTGCACTGATTCTTTTTCCATCGACATCGAATGACACCGAACCGTCTTTCTCTTCAAGTTTCCCGACCTCGACTGTCGAAGCTGAGGTACCGTTTCCTGTGTCTAGTTTTGCAAGATACTCCTTGTGAGTGTTCTCATCGAACCATATCTCTATTGCCTCCAACCAACCGGCTTGCTTCCGCTGGATGAAGAACTCAGACGGGTCGGTCAGCTCACTTAGAAGTATGTTTATGAAGTTGTGCTTCAGTACACTTGTTATACCATCGGTTCCAGGAGAAGCGTTTATCTCAAGTACCACATTGTCACCAAGTTCCTTGTTCGAGCCTTTCACTAGAGGCATTATGTCGACTGCACACCACGGCATCTTAGAAAGTTCTGCCGTCCTAAGTGCGATCTGTTCTTGCTCAGGGGTGAGTTTGACAGGTTCCGTGTCAGCGCCAAGCGACTTGTTGCTTCTGAAGTCTCCCGTAAGTTGCACACGTTTCATTGCACCAAGAATGACTTGCCTGTCTCTAAGTGTGAGTACATGGACTCTTATGTCACCACCGTCTCCTTCTTCCTTCCGCTGTATGATTAGTTGCCGTTCTGGGTCGATTGCGAATATTGCCTGAAGTATGGCCATTAGTTTCTTTCCATCGGACATGAACACACCCGTTCCACCGTGGCCGTCAAGTATCTTCACAACGAACTTGAAGTCCTCGTTCTTGTCAGAATCTTCCGAGAAGTCCTTTTCGACATCTCGCAATGCCTCAAGATACAGTTTCTTGTCTTCCAGAATCTCCTTGTTCATTAGGCAGAAGTTGGGTTGCGGTATGTTGCCTTTCTTCAGTAGGCAGGCGGTCTCGTACTTGTTGCATGCAAGTGCCGCGTACTTGGTAGGGTTAAGGACCAAGAAACCTCTGTCCTGCAACAGTTCCACGACATGCTCGCAGTTGTCTTCTCCTTGCACACCAAGTCTTGAGAATATCAGTGTGTCAAGGTTGGACTCCTCTTTGATTGTGAACTCGCCTTTCTCGTCAGATATCTTTATCTCAGTCTCTGTGTCATCGCAGTCAACAGCTGCCGCAACGAATATGTGTACCTCAGGTACCGTCTTTCCGGCCTTCTTTATGGCGTCAACGGCATCAAGTAGGTTCTTCAGGGTAAGGTTGTTCTTAGGGTCTCGGTCGTTTGTGAAAATGACAATGTGCTTGAAGATGTTGTCTATCTTGTCAAGATCAGCATACACGACATCCTTTTTCTCTTGCTTGTCTTTTCCTTCAACCGCATCCTTGTCGTCTTTCTTCTTTTTCTCAGAGTCGTCCTTTTTCTCCTTTGCCTCTTTCTTTGTTATGGCCTCTATCTCCTTGTCCATTTTCTTCTGCTCAGCCTTCTCGGCACTGTCCTCTAGAACCAGTCCTTTCCTGTGCATGAAGTCAATGAACTCTTCTGGTGTCGAGAAGTCTCGGTATGTCTTTCCGGCTTGCTCAAGTGCCTCAGTAATAGTGTTCACTTTTATGGTTCGGTATATTACTGTGAAAGAATAATCAGCAAGACTCGGTTATACGAAAAATCCGCCTACAGTTTCCTGAAGGCGGACATTCGCCACTTGCACTGTGGTGCAAGCTTAACTCCTGCAGCATCTTGGCTGCTGAGCAATCAACCCATTGTCCAGTCTGAGTTGGACTGTATGAACACGAATTTCCCTTTAGAGGATCTTTCGATGTCACGGCACTCTGTCTCGTGCTGGGCTTGGTTGGATATGATAAAGAACATACCGGGCATCTTCTTCACAAGCGCTGTGACGGCACTCTTGTTAATGTCGGTCTCGAGGTCTGTAATGATAATGTTGATTAGATATTCACCAGTTGTGCTTTCAATGAACTCAAGAATCTCCTTGACAGACATTGTCGTTCCACCGCAAGATACCGTCTTTCCTCGTTGTATCTCTTCCATGTAACTGTTGAAAGCGAAGTACTTCATTCCGATGTCACCTACGACTCTCTCATGCTTGTACTCCTTCCTGATTCTGTCGGATATCTGGTATGCAAGTGAGAAGCAACTGTCAACACTGTCTTGTCCCATTGAACCACTTCGGTCGATATAGAACGCGACATTGATGTTCAACTTGTCCTCTTTGATCTTTATACCGGGCTGGATAGGTTCACCGAACTTTATCGGTCGAGAGCCTCTCTTGATTCTACTGTAAGTAGGTTCGGTCTCGCGGCGCTTGTTCAGTACTCGCTGGTACACATACGCATCGACCTTCTTCTCAAGTGCCTTGTTCCAAGCTGCGGATTTCCTTGCTCGGACAACTACACCTTCTTTCTTTTCCTCGGTCTCTGACAACTTGCACTTTCTTACGAAATCACCGAAGGCACCAGATATCTTACTGACATGCTTCTTGATCTCATCGTCACCAAGTTTCTTCCAGTAGTCAGATGTGGGCTCATCGAGGTCTTTCCATCCATCGTACCCGTGCTGATAGCCTCCTGGACCAGAAGTATCGTTTGAACTCGACTTTCCTTCCTTTCCTTTGATCTGCTTCTTTCCGTTTGCCTTGTCAGTCTCGGCTTGTGCCTCGTTTGCAGCTTCTGTGGCCTCTTTAGCCTTTTCGACTGCCTTCTTTGCTTCTTTCTTTGCAAGCTCATCGTTGCCGTCCATAGCGGCGTCCATAGCCTTGTCGGCTGCGTCTCTTGCCTCTTCAGCTGCCTTCTTTGCTTTTGCTGCTGCGGACTTGGCCTTTGAGGAACCAGATTCTCCAGCGGCGGCTTCGGCGCGCTCTGCGGCATGGTCAGCTACATCATATGCTTGTCTTGCACTTTCTGCGGCATCGGCACCATCGCCTTTACCGTCTGACTTGTTTGCCTCTTTTTGGGCTTCATCTGCGGCTGAACGGGCTTCACTGGCCTTCTGTTCTGCCTTCTTGGCCTCTCGGTTGGCTGTGGCTGCATCGCCTTTGGCTGCTGCCTCTTGTGCCTTGTCAGCTGCGTCTTGCGCCTCTTGTGCGGCCTGTCTAGCTTTACTTGCTGCAGAACTTGCACGGTCGGCTGTTGACTTGTCACCACCAGACTGTGCCTCTGCGGCTGACAACTCAGCATCATCAGCTGCTTGCTGGGCATCGTTTGCGGACTTCTGTGCGTTGTCTGCTTGTTCTTGCGGGTCGTTCTTTCCGCTTGAACCACTACCGCCTTTTCCTCCTTGCCCGCCTTGAGGGTTCTGAGGCTTCGGCATTGCAGGTTTTTCCCAAGGGATATCCGGTAGATTGGACTTTGGAGGTTTTCCACCGTCACCTCCTTGCGATGCGGGGACATCTATGCCATCGACTATGCCTTTCCGGATCTTGTCCATGGCAGCGTTATATCCTTGGTCGTACAGTGTGACAGGTGTCTTTGGTACGTATGTCAACGGATCGACTTTCTTGTCTAGGACATCTTTAATGGCATCGGTCCATCCTTTGACAAACTCTGGTGGGTAGTTCTTGTCTGGACCACCACCGCCACCAGGGGGTGTGTTGACCTTGTTGATCTTTCCAGGTTTGATTGTTCCACCGGGTTGCTCAGGCGGTTGGTCTGCCTTGATCTTGTCGACCACCTTCATCAGTTTCTCGTACAGACCGAACTGTGTGTCTCTCTTTCTGTCGTACTCGACACCGTAGTGCTCCATAATGAACTCGGGTGAGACAAGACCGTCTGTCGGGTAAGGCATCTTCTTGTTCACATGCAAGAAGTCATTGATTACGCAGTCTGCGGCAATGTTCAGCACCTCGTGGTCGCAAGAACCGAACTGCTTTATAATGTTCTTCTCGACATCGAATGTGTCCCAGAGTTGGTGCAAGCACTCGTGGTAGTAAATGAACTCCCACTTGTACTCTGCCTTACCGACACCGAAACCTTTCGGTGCGTTCATGTAGATTCTGTGGTCTGGTGCTGTGAAAGCTGCGACATTGTCAGACTCGTTTATGAAACGGACGAAGGGAAGCATATTATAGAAGAATGTACTGGCGTTGTCACTTGAATCGGAGTTGATGAACTCGATAAGATCTGCCTTCCATTCCTCGTTTTCACCAGTGTCGAGGATTGACTTCAGTACCCACTTGAAGTCATCCAGTTGGATTAGCTGGTTGAAGTTGAAGTTGCCCGACTGAAGGGCCTCAAGAATCTTCTGTGTGTCAGTCATTTTCTTTTCCATCGTCTATATGTAATGGATTCCGTCAAGACTTAAGCCAGCTTTACAGGTCTGCTGTACTGCCTGAGACTTCTACTGGGCGGGGGACTGTCCGGAATGTCACAGCTTGGTGCTTGACAACTGAAGATTTAGGGTCGTTGATTATCAACTTTGTTCCCTTCTTAACAGCCTTCTCGTATGAACTTGTGAAGTTCCAAGTTGACATTAGTGTACCACTCTCACTGCGCTCGAAAACATCGAACGGTGAAACTGCCCAGTCATAGAATTCATTGTCGTCTTCAAATGTGATTGTGTTGTTCTTCTCGTCAGTGTTCATGTGGCGTAACCTCCTATGGTTTTATATAATCTAAACGGCTCCTCAAAGTCTTTTAGAGAAGCCGTCTAGACTAGATCTGGTGATTTTACACACCGTACTTCGACTTGTACTGGTCTTCGACCATCAGGTGAGGATTGTCCTTAAGAGCGTCCTTCACAGTCTCGTACTTGAAGTTAATGCCTTTCTTCTCGTTGAGTTTGACCTCCTGGAAGACCATTTCCGCACTGATTTCATCATCGTCTTCTTCAACGAAAAGATCAACAATGTTCTCGCGGGCGCAAGCGTATCTCATATCATCGTTACTGACGATCCATCCGGTTCCCATACCGTGCCTGACATCTTCCTTCAACCAGTCTGGGGAGACGAGTGAATTCCTCGAGCGGTTGTTCTCCTTCTCATTCTTGTTGTTGTCTTCTCTCATCCACGAATCGATGTAGTCGGCAAGTCTTTCAAGGTCTTCCTCATCGGTTCTGGAATGTTCAATGTCCGGGTCTAGAATACCTTCACCCTTAATGAACTTCAGGTAGTCACTTGCATCGTAGAAGTCCCACTCTTCTTCACCGAGTTGCTTGGTCTTCCAGATGTACGAAAGTAGTTTCTCATCGATTACACGAGGAGAACTGAACAACTCGCAACTCTTCTCGATCTCATCGACTAGGTCTTTGCCGACTTTGTCGTCCCACACACTGTGGATGTGCTTCATGTACTCTTTCCAGGCCTTCGGTGTCTTGTCCTCCCACTTGATTATCGGTGCGAAACGCTCCATAAGAGGACGGGACAGTTCAGATGTTGCCTCGTTCTCATCGTGGTAGTTTCCTGCAGCGGCGACAGTGTAGTTAGGAATCTCGACACCACCGATTGTGTTCTCCTTCACGATAGGCATAAGTGCGTTCATGACTCGCGGGTCTGCTTGGTTCATCTCATCGAAGAACAACAGGAACTTCTTGTTGGGGTTGTCGAGCATATAAGCGGCCCATGCAGGAAGTGCAGTCTCTTGGTACACGGTCTTGTTCGGTCCTTCCATAGGGACATCGATACCTTTCAAGTCCTCAGGCAAGGCCTTGTCAAGATAGACGGTAATGATTGAGTACCCGAACTTCTTTGCGATCTGTTTGATTATTGCGGTCTTTCCCCAACCTGCGTGACCAAGAATGAAGAACGGAAGACCAGTGCGGATTCTCTTTCTGATCTCCTTCATGTTGTCGGTCCAGTCTTCCTTGTTGGCATATTTCAGTGCATCGTCACTTGTAGGTTCATCGACAGCCCACTTCACACGTCTTGCGGCGTTGGGCTTTTCACCGGCGTCCAAGGCCTTGTCCTTGTCAACGAGTTTACCGTTCTGTACGACCTTGTCATCGGATGGTTGCGTTTCTTTCTTTGCTTCGAAGATTGTCTGACCCGTATGTTCACGGGCGAACTCTAGCATATCTTTCATATTAGGATCTTTAGTTTTTCTTGCAGTTTCCATAAATAATAAAACAGGGACAAGCATATATAATGGAATGTCCAGAAACTTAATACAGAAAGACCGGAAATCTTCTGCGAAGAAATCCGGTCATTCGCGTATCCGGTACAGATCAATACCTCTTGCGCTTTCCTGGACGAGCGTACTGCAACTTCATTTGCTCAGCGCACATCCATCTTGCATCCTCCGTGTCACCGCACACTGCGAATATCTTCGCCACGGTGGTGAACGAACGGATAGAGATCTCCATATCAGCTTTCTTGTCGGCCATATCCTCAAGGAAGTTGAGTGCCAACTGTTTAGCTTGAGCATCAAGTTTGTCAGGCATTATAGCTGGCATTATGTCCTTGACGATACCGAGTGTCTCTTCTGTCGTGAAGTCTAGGTTGCACACAATGCAGCGGTTCCTCAGAGCAGTATCAAGACTACCGGCGTACATGTTCGTGATGATTATGATACGACCGTTGTACTCGAACTGGCGAGGTGCATGGTACTTTCCTTTCTTGTCAGGAACCAGTTCTGGGTGGCGCATTACAGCGTCTTCTTCTGTGACTTCAGGAGTGGTACTGACAAAGTAGCTAAGAATCCTTTCATCACCACTGTCAAGTGCTGCCTTAAGAATGTTCACTGCGTTGGTGTCGATAAGAGCGTCATCGCAGTCATCGATAAGTGTGATGTCGTCCTCGCGGGAATAGTTGTACAGTCCAAGATACAGAGCGGCGGGGGTACAGCGTCCAGAGATAAGTTGGTAGTTGTCACCGAGTTGGTATCCAGTCTGTTTGATTAGCTTCTTCACGTTGTGGGTCTTACCGATACCTGGAGCACCACTGATAATCAGACCGTGAGATATTCCTTTCAGCACCATGTTAATGTAGTTGTACATGTGCTGGAACCTCACTTTCGGGTCTAAGCGCTGCTCGAACTCTTTGGATATAGGAGCAAGTTCTTGACTCTCACTACTCTCTATAGATACCTTTGCACCGCCTTGGATCTGGATCTTTACACTGTTGTATCTGTCCTTCACCTCATCGAACTCCATCTTTGCCGCCTCGACTTCTTCAGGGCTTGCACCGGCCTTCCTCAAGTCGTACCACTTGTAGTATGCACGGTCCTTCTCCTTGGATATCTGAGCAAGGATGTCTTCACCGTCTTCGTTGACCGTCTCGGCTTTTGCTTCACCTTCGGCACTTTCAGCGAGGACATCGTATTTCGCTACGGCCTTCTGGATTGACGACTTGTCCATAGCGTCTTCACCGGACAGCACACCTTTTATAAGAGGAAGAAGTCTTGCTATAGACACGTTGTTCACGTTCACGCGAGCGACACAGTCGATTGTCGAAAGTCTGTTGTTGTCGTTTGATGAATGGACCACACCAACAGCATCGTCAAAGAACAATATGTTCCTTATGCCCATTGAGTCTGCACCGTTTGAGTCCTCGCCCCAAAGGACATAAGCTGCTAGGTTTGTCTTCACGTTGAACAGGAGGTTTCCGAAGTACTTCGTGCCCTTCACTGTCACACCTTCGATTGACGGCATTGAGTATATACCGTACTTCTTGAAGTATTCAATCATTATGGCCCGGGCTGTCTCGAAATCCTTTCCTCGGATGGACTCGTTGACTGACATTTTCTGGGTCATGTAATCAGTTATGGTTTTCATAAAACTTTTATGTGTTTCTATTTTCTTGATAATATCTTACATTGTATTCAATAATGTAGACCATCATCTCCCCAGATAAATATTGTCGTTCCGTCTCCAAAAGGATATTCCTGAGCAGCGACTATGTATGTGTCTGGAGTCTCATCATAGTCATTCGGATCAAATTCTCCGTAATGGTCGTATTTCTTGCAAAGTCTCTTTATCTTGTCCTTCTCTGAGAATCTGCACATGTCCTTTATTTCCCATTCACAACCATCCCAGTCAACGGCTATTTCTCCGATTTTCGGTATCTGGTCGTTTTTCGACTCGTTGAGTCTTTCTCTAAGAGATCTCATTTGACTGCATATTTTTACTGTTATATAATAAATCTATGCGAGGCAAAGTTCAGTCTGCGATCCGCCTATCTGAGTGTCCAGATAGCTTCCCAACTTGCTCATGCTTACAACTCTGGTGTCGAACTTCTCCTTCTCGAACAACTTTTTCTTACTTCTACCCTGCATATACAACCGGTTCGTCGGAAGTATATCTACTATGTCGTACAAACGGTATTTGTCCTTGTCCTGAGCAAGCATAAGACCTCTACCTAAAGATTGCTTGTTGATTATGTCCGAACGGAACGACTGCGCGAATATGCCATAGTCCAGGTTCTTAAGTGTAAGACCGGTTCCTATGCACGAATAGCTAGCGAACAGTATGGCGTCTTTGTCTGTCTCTAGTGATTTCTTTATCTTTTCTCGCTTTTTCTCTGAGGTTTCACCGTATATGATATAGACATTCCTTTCCGGAAACCTTTCCTTGAAGTGCTCGTACAGGTACTTCAGGTATTCCGTGTGGTGGGCGAACACTATAGAGTTCTTCTTGAACCTTGACAAAAGTTCCTCTATGACCTTCACCCGCAACTTCGATCTGTGTATCATCATTTGCTCGAGCATGAGAGCGTTGCTTCCGACCGACTTGCATATCTCGTACAGGTGGTCTGTGTACCTTTTCTTGCACTCGAGACGTATCTCGTCCTCAGTCTTTGGTTCTGCGTCCGGAGCAGTAAGTTCCTCGAATGTGTCCTTATATATCTCAAGTTTGGCTTTCTTCAGGGGTGCAGGGAACTCCTTCTTGTGCTTCATTGTGAATTCCTGCTCACTCTTAGGAAGTTCTATCTTGTTCTTCTTTGCATCCAGAACATACTTCGAGCAAAGGTACTCACCGCAACGGATATATGTGTCGTACAGTGTCTCGTTCTCTGGGTACTTGACAAGTATCTGGGTTATGTCTATGTCTGATATGTAACCCTGGTCCATGAGTTCTCTTGAAGATATGTCTTGTATCTTCGGGCCTAGTAAAGACTTGCAAGTGAAGTCCTCAATCGAACCCTCCTTTGGAAGTGTACCTGTGAACCCGAATTTCAACTTCAGTCCCTTAATGAACGGTTGCCCGAGTATCTTCTTTATGCTTGCGCATTTCGCCGTATGAGCCTCATCGCAGCACACCACATCGAACTTGTCTAAGAAGTGTGGGTCGTACTTCGGTGACTTCGGGTCCACTCGCTTGACAAGACTCTGGAACGTGCCTATGGTGAGGTTGGATGAATCACACAGTTCACTTCCTGCCCACACCGTCTCTGTGGTGAAGAACTCCTTGAACGCTTTCATGTCATCCACACCCTGCTTCACAAGTGAGATGTTCGGTACAATCATAAGTACATTGTGGACACCGCAGTACTCAAGCATGTACCTGAACACTATGTACGCAATCAGTGTCTTTCCAGACCTTGTTGCTAGTTGCGAAAGACTCTGCCTGTAGTACAGTATAAGCCAAGCCGCCTTAAGTTGGTACTCCCTTGGTTTGAGGTTTAGGCCCCACGAATCGACAATGCACTTGAACTTCTGGTATTCTGGAACAATTCCTGTGTACTTGAACCTAGCGTCCATCTGTGTCACCTGGACTGAGTGACTAGTGCACCAGTCAGTTATTGTCTTCCATAGACCAGAATATGCCCAGTACACCGTACCGGTCTCGGCTGTACGGAACTTGTTCAGGAATATCTCTGGTTTTTTCTCTCCTTTGAAGGCGGGTAGGAACATATAGTCCGGTATCTTGTTCATGTACTTCTCAAGTTCGGCAAGTTCCTTAGGGTCACCGTTGAGGTATATGTATCTCTTGTCTTGGTCGTTGTACAGTATATCTATCATTTCATTTCACTATATATCTATATAAACTGTACATGCTCAATGTGAAACAAAAAATCCCCATCCTTTTTCAAGGACAGGGACTGTTCTGGTGTATTGGACGGATCACTTTCCTTCCAACCATTCTCTGTGCATACGGTCTGCCACTCTTTGGGAGCTTGCGACACAGGCGAAACCATCTGTGAAAGTGAACACACCTTCGTTGAACTTTCTCATCTTTCTAAGTTGCTGGATTGTCGGTACAGGCTTTCTGCCGGTGCACTGTTTTTTGTCGCTTGCAGTCGAGTCCTCGGTGACCACAGGTGCATCATCCTTAGGTTCTTCCGTAGTGACAGGTGCCTCGTCTTTTGGCGTCTCGGTGACCATAGTCTCTTCGGTGACCATGGCCTCTTCGGTGGTATCTTTCTTCTTAGAGTTCTTTCCACCCTTCTTCTTAGGCTGCTCCTGCGTGGTGTTCTCTTTCTGCTCGATTCCGAGTTCTTTCTCTTCCATATCAAGTAATGGTATTTTCGGTTATTGTGTTAGAGGTCTAAAGAATAACGGCCGGTTGTGCCATATTGAAAGCCCAATCAGATATTCAACTTGAGTTGCGTAGCCGACTCTATCTCTTTCGTTGCTTTCATTATGTCCTCGAAGTTCACCCTTACGCAACCAATGAACTGTTCCCTTGTTATCTTCTTTACTCTTTGCAGATCATCCTTCTTTACAGAAATCGTCTCATTGTGGCTGGTGCAGTGCACTATCGTGATCTCCTTGTTGACACCTTCGTCTATGTCCGGAATCGGTATGAAAGCCACAATGTCGAACTCGATTGTGACACCACCGAAAATCCTTCTAAGACCACTTACCCGACCAGTGGTGATTCTGTCGTCTTTCTCGTAGTAGATGTAGTTGCCGCACTTGATGTCTGGCACCATACTGTTAAGGAAAAGTTCGTCTATCCTGTTCTGTGCCTCACACTGCTTTTGTGCAGCTTCATCCCTCTCGGATCTTAGAGTGTCAATCTCTCTATCTACACTCTCTATGCCAGTGTGCTCGCTTCTTTCGTATCTAGACATATCTTGTGAATGTTGGTTTGATATAAACTAACGGTTGTTTCTTGAATGTTTAGTTCTTGGACCTAGTACCTTTACGGTGAACTCCTTCATAATGTACCTGTCGTATTCTCCAGTGATTCTGACTGTCGTCCCCAAAGGCAGGTCCCACTTGCGTATCCAGCGCAGTAGTTTCTTTCTAGAAAGGTTCCCTGTGAAGATCTTGTGCGACATTGAATCACCGTCTTGGTTTCTCATGTCGAATGTCTCGTTGTTCCAAGTGTCTGTCTTCTTAGTGTACCACCATCCCAGATCCATAATGTCGATCCACCAGACCATTCTTGAGTCTTTGAACCGGTAGTTCACCTTGTAATCTATGGACATTCTAGCTGTCTTTCCTAGACCAAACCTAGAATAGTTGTCGTACACTGACCGTCTCTCAAGAATCTGTGTGTACTGGTCGGTGGGGTTGTAACCAGTCAGTGCTGTCTTCGACCAGCCACCACTGTACTGCTCTTTAAGATTGTCTTGAATGAAGTCCAACGGGCAGTTCCTGATTAGCCAAATGTCAATGTACCTAGGTGTGGACCACACGGACAGGTCATCACCCTTACTGAGTCTTGCAAAGTCGGCCTCTGTTCTAGGTATAAGCCACTTTGAAAGGTCGAAACGGTTACCGTAATCATCTGTCACAGTTCCTAGCGTCTCGACCCATTGCTTCAACTTGGTGTACTGGTCCCAAGTCTTTAGATAAGTCCTGTCTATCGCTGCCATAGTTCGTTCAATTTGCGAGGCATACCTTGAACCTCAGTTCGTACACATCGTCCAGTGAATCGATGAACGAGTCGACAAGGAAAACCTCTCCCTGCTTCGACTGCTCCTCTACTATCTTTGAGATCTCAGCGAACTCGTTAGTTAGACCGTGACCGTTCTTACCGAACTGGATACGGATCTCGCGAGACTGGGGAACTTGGTCGAAGTACAGAGTCTTCGTTGTAGTCTTGATTAGTTCTATTTCCATTTTCTGTTGTCTGTTTTTCAATAAGTTGGTTAGTTATCTTCGTACACCTTTCTTTTGGTGATTCTTTTTCCGATGATTTCTTTGTATTCGCTTTCCTTCTTTTGCACCTGACTCTTTGCTTCACCTAGAGACATTCCTGTCAAAGAGTATTCACCCAACCCGTAGTCCACCACCTCAGTTTGGTATAGGAACGGGAGTCCCATCAGACCGTTCACTTTCACAGTGTAGTCTACAGTTCCATCGGCGTGCGTGACCTCGATTATCTTGCGCTTGTGGAAAAGAAGAATGAACTTCGTTGAGCACACAGACTGAGTGATACCGAAAATAAGGTATGCACTGAATAGTAAGAAAATAATTGTCCCAGTCATGTCAATCAGTTTTTGGTTTGTCGTAGTGTTCGCATGTATGGACCAACGGGTCCTTGATTCTTTCAATTTTCTTTCTTGTGTTGCAATAGAACTCATTACCAAGCAACTTGCACCTGCTGCAGAACAGGCACCGGTTGAGATGCTCAGGTTCCTTGGAAGTTACACTGTTGCAGAATTCACTGACCTCCCGCTCTGTATTCTGTATGGTCTCCTTGAGACGGTTGTTGTATGTCTCCTCACCAATGTCACCGGCCAGTAGAAGATCTGTCTGGTGGGCGTACTCGTACCCGACTCTCAGGTGCCGGTACGCCGCAAGCATGTTACCGATTGTTTCCTCCGAGTATTCTGACCAGTATGGGGTGGTCCCTGGAGTGAGCCTGCCAGTCTTCGTGTCCTTGTCCCACGGTTCGACCGCACTGTACGGCTTGATTGTGTTGTTTTTCGCAAGTGTGTCTGCGATTAACTCCGCTATGCTGAATATCTCATGCTGCTTGTAGTCGAATGTTCCTCCACTCATAGTCAATATTGTTTATCAAGGTATATATAAAAGATATCCAGAATACTTAATACTGGTGCCCGGTATTTCGGTGCACCGACCAAGAAAATTATTATTCACGGAAATAAAAAACCGACAAACTATATGACAACAAGACCGACAAATGTAAGGTTCAATAGAGGAGGCAATATCACCAACATACCTAAGTACTTCGAGAATTCTGAAATCACTGAGAGGGACCTTTTGTTCCTCAACGGTTATATGTCCTCTAGTAAAACATATCCGGTAGAACCTGCTGACACACTTATCATGGCGGAGGTAGAATGGGTAGATAAACTGAAAGGTGCGATGGATGGGAACGGTGACATTGTGGAATTCTTTGAGCAAGAAGGACCAGCACCTATAGTCGCAACATCGAGACTGTCACTGATTAACCCCGACTTCGGCAAGCTGGACTCGAAAGAAGCAAAACTTGTCGTTGCAAGGGGTGTGCCGACAAATGTAAAATATAACGTCGGTGGCGAAATTATCGCAGTTGAGCAGTACGAGAACTCGTTGGATATCTTCGACATCCTGTATAGTGCGGGTTTGGACACCTATAGTGCCGCAACCGACAGCAACATACCTACTGGTAAAGCTGTGCGGGATATGATTGCGAAGGGTATAGACAACTTTGTAGACATAATGGAATACAAAGGTGCCCTTACATCCACCACGGCAAGGCACGACTCAGAAGACATCATCCAAAAGGGTTGGGTGTACATTGCCTCAACCGACATATACGGATACAAGCAAAACAGCACATATACTTACAGTACCACACCTCAGACATCACAGGGAACACTCGTGTTCAGGTGCGAGCAGGGTGACATGGTTGTTGCAAAGCAAAACATTAGTGAAAACGTACCGTTAATGAATTCTGGAAACAGTGCCAACTGCGATGTGTTCGAGCGCAACCTGACTGGTGCCGTGACCGCAACCGGCACTTTCGGTGCAGCAAACAAAGTCATACTATCCGAAAGTGGCTCAAGAACGATAAAATCCATTGACAACGGTAGTGACGGTAGCATACTTACCATAGTCAATGGTGTACCGGCATGGCAAGCCCCAAGTGCATCCGCAGAGGTGAACATTACGCAAGATGAGACAACTGATGAGTACAAGGCCATCATATTCAGTGGTATAGAATCTGGTCAACAAGGAGTAGTAAATACGACTACCGCCGAAACTGTGTACTACAGCTCGAAGGCCGGTTTCAACCCGAGTACTGGTAAGTTCGCGACTAAAGACATTTCGGTGCATAGAGATTTGGGTGACGGTGATGAGACGGCATGGGTGTCGCAGTCTATATTCTGGAACGTTCTCGAGACGGAAACTCAAGAATAAACCCATATAAGGTCATTGGAACGGAATATCCCCGGTACGGAAGTATTCTGGGATATTCCATATAGATCTGTAGATTCCATAGTGGTGCAAATTATTATGAAGCAAATAAATCTCATTTGAGAATGTCAGCAGTAAAGTTCTATAAGGGTATCGGAGAAGTGTTCGACAATCTGAGTAATCTGGACGAGGGCACTCTATATTTCATTGACCACGATACCTATGATATTGAAAACGAAGGGTTACCAGACATAAGCGACATACACCCTGACAGTATCTGGGTAGGTGATTCTATGGTCGGTTCTAGATACATTGAAGACCTAGAAACTAGAAACGGTAGCACTGTGTCGATACACAATCTTTCGTGCGATGGTTCGATAACCGGACTACTCAGTCCAACTGGAGTCAATCCAAGTATACTTAGTTCTGTCAACCCTATAAGTTCAAACAAGACCGTTGACAACAGACCAGCCACAGTGAAGAACATAGTAGATTATGTCGATGGAAGTTTCACAGGGTTTGTGTTCTATGGCACATGTGAAACTGAAGCTGCAACGAAGGCGAAAGTAGTCACCATATCCGGGCCGCACCAGCCAGTTCTGGACAGTGATGGTAGGCCACCGATTGGCACAGTGGTGTTCGTAAAGTTCGCCAACACGAACACGGCTTCTGGATCAAGCTTTGCATCGAGCCTCACAATGAAGATCGGTAGTGGTGGTATGGCCGACTATCTTGGTTACATGGTCAACGGTGATGTGACATACTTCTCAAGCTCATACAGGGGATACATAAAGGAGCAATGTGTCTATAGGGTGGTGTTTAGCAGGGGTTCATCTGGTACCTACTATTGGATTATGGACATAAACCGTGACAGCAACACCACTTACACGAATCTAAGTTTCGGTATGGGGTTCGCACCGGTTTCTGAACTTGGGACCAACGTTAGTGAGAATGACACCATTGTGGCAACGGTCAACGGTTCTAACAGTCAATCCTATACTGATAGCACTGCCGGATTTGTGTTAGTCAAGATACCGGAACTCAGTGACAACCACCCCATATATCTTGGTGTAAAATGCCATGCGGATACAGCTGTCAAAAAGAGTATATACTACCTAGGGAACGCCATTGACTCAGAGGAAAGTGAAGAACTGATAAAGGAAGGCGACTGGTGCCTGTTCATATACAACGGTTACTCCACTGGTGGGGAAGGCTATCATCTCATAGCTTCGGCAAATGACATTCTCGAGTTGCAGTCCATATTCGGTGGATACCTTAGTCTTGATGGCGGGACGATGGCGGGGAACATAAACATGGGAAACAATTCCATAACCAATCTTAGTTACCCATCGGAACCCTTGGATGCAGTCAACAAGAACTATGTTGACGGCTTGGTGGAGAGTTCAGTGTCACAAACCATATACCCGTCTATAAGTGAACCTGATGTACCAGTCTACAGCCTGATACCCAATCTAAAGGAACAGTTCGCGTTCATACAACTGGTTGTGGACACTGCCGGGAATAATCATGAAATAGTGGGTGTGAATAAAAGTGAGAGTGTATTCAAACTTGGACTGAAGAGTGAAATGAGACCGAACTCATCTATCCGTGTGTATGTGTACGCAAGGCCGGTCATAGAGTGCTGGTGGAAGGATGGGTACGGTATAGGAAAACCGGTCATGATACCAGAAGAAACTTATGATAACACTTACCCGGTCATCGCAGACGACTATATTGTGAACGGTGAAAGAATGGACGTTTTGGAAATTCTTCCAGACTTCGATGGTGGTGGTGAGTACGATGGTACCCTAGAAAATCCATCAAATGACAAAAATAACACTTTCATTGCTGGAAAACCAACGCACCTAGTACCGAAATATAACTATACAGACGCCCACGAATGGATTGGTAACGGAGTTACACTGTGCCTAGACCATTCAACCGGTAGAATCGGTGTCGGCGTACTCGACATAGTTTACTCTTGGTCGTATAAAACTGGTACAAGCCGGACACTTGTGATACCTGTAAGTGGTTTCACAGAGAAGACGCAGTCAGCTAACTCGTGAGTGGTATAGACTGTACAACGAAAGGGAGGCAGCATTAGCTGTCTCCCTTTCTTTTTGCCGTTCTTGGTTGTCAGAACCTAGAAATGTACTCTCCGAAAATGTCTTCTGGACACATTCCAGAACCAGTTATGGGTTCAAGACCAATGTCTTCAAGGATCTTGTTCGCCACTCTCAACCTGTTCTCTGGATTATCTCTGTACGCATCTATAGCGTCAGAAACCGCCTTGTTTATGTCTCCGACAATTGTGTCGAAATACAGGTTGCCTGCGAGGTTCTTTATGTCCGTCCTCTCCAGTTCACTGAGCATCTCCATTTTGTTGAGCTTTGACCTAAGCTCAGCAATCCTACCGTCTAATACTGTCAGATCACTTTCCATACTGTCCAGATTGTTTTAGATGAGTGTTTCCCAGGGTTTTCTGACATGACTTGTGTCTTCACCGATATGACCGAACTTGGCTACCTCAGAATAGTCAACTGCGAAAAGTTTGAGACGGTCGATTATCCTCTCAGGCTTGAACATCTCGTAAATGTCCTCATCGAACAGCTCAGAGACAATCTCGTTGTCTAGCGAGTACTCTCGCCCCTGGTTGTCGCGAAGGTTCACACTCACTGAGACTGGTTCTGCTTGACCGATAATGTACGCGACTTCAACCGAGCAGTCTTTGTACTTCCGCTCTGTGGTACCAAGAGACCTTACAAGTCTTCCGGCAAGCTTGCCGTCCAACCTTAAGCTACCGCGCTTGAACATGTTGAGTATGTTCTTAGCTACATACCGTGCCATGTACGCAGCCGTACGGTCTACCTTTGTCAAGTCCTTTCCTGAGAAGGCACCTCCTCCTACAGGAGCGTAACCACCGTACTGGTCGCAGACGATCTTCCTTCCTGTGAGACCGGAATCTGCAAACGGGCCGAAGACGGTGAAAGGTCCGTACGGGTTGACAAGAACCTTGTAGTCGGAGTCGTTGAGGAGTTCTAATTCGTTACCGGTCAAGTCGTGACTCACATGGGAAACTGTGGCGATTGCACTGATGGTGTTGCGCACAAGTCTTTCTACAGAGTTCTTCAGTTCACCAAGGTCTGTTTCTCTAGTGTGTGACACCGACACAAGAACCGTGTCCACTTTCGGGTTTTTCTCGGAATAGTCTATTGTCACCTGGACCTTGTAGTCAGGACAGATCGAGTGCATACCAGTACTGTCGTTTGCAAGCTTCATCTTCCAAAGCTCACTCACAAGGTTCCGTGCAATGAAGTGTGCCCATCCGGTCAGGTCAGGCGCTTCGTTCACGGCGTAACCGAACATAATGCCTTGGTCCCCTGCACCGATTTCCTTCTTAGACACGCAAGCGTCAATGTCTGGACTCTGACCAGTGAAAAGTGTCTCAAGATCGAAGTCCTTTGTGTTGAACACCGGGGACACTTCTGGAATGTAGCCAATATCCTCGAGTGCGGACCTGACCAATTTCTGGTATTCAATGTTCGCTTTGGACGTGATCTCTCCTGCGAGCACTACTTTCCCTCCCTTCACAAGGGTCTCGACCGCCACGCGGGTCGATGTACTTGGGCTCTCCGAATAGTGGGCATCTAATACGGCATCAGATATCTGGTCGCATACCTTGTCAGGGTGACCAGGGGAAACATGCTCTGATGTGAACAATCTTTTAATTTTTCTCTCCATTTCTTATTTGGTTGTTGTGTTTTCCTTTATCTTCTGGAACGGTATCTAGGATATGATCTAGGACATGAGCTTTTCTGTATCCGGTTATTCACTGGACTGGTACTCGCTTGCCTTGACCTAAGAGACGAGGTGTACGACCGTTCTTGGTTCTTTCTTTCTCTACTGAAATTCCTTGTTTGCTCTTGCGGATAATAGTACCCATCGGTGTATTCTTCTGGTGCGCACCAGTCTTGCGGACATAAAAAGTCTTGCGTTGTACTCCAAAGAGAATCGTGCTCTCTCTCTTCCTCAAGTTTGGCTTCGATTGAGGCATAGTCGGTCACCTCGCTTTTTCCTTTGCAGACACTCATTCTATTTCTTCTATTTTGATTGTGTATGACTTCACTGGTATCTCGAATTCAAAGTCTTTCACTTTTCTAAGTTCTAGTTCTTTTGGCCAGTACTGCATGGATACAGTTACCGCACTATCAGATATCGACACTTCAACAGTGCTATAGTCTGACACAGTACCATCACTTTCAACGCACACCGCATCCTTGAACCATTCCGGGTGCTTGTCCCTTATGTAGTCGACCACCTTGGCTCTTACGACTTCGTTCAGTGCGGATATCCTCGACTGGCACTCTCGTATGGTCCTTTTGTTGCAGTTGATCTCTAGTATGTTGTCTTTTATTCCCATTCTAAACTTTCAGGTTGTTCTTGTTCTACGGTATGTCTGGTCCTCCTTCAAACATCCAGTCATGCCATGTGCAAGTAGCGGGGTCCACGCATTCTAAGTCGCAGTCTGAGTCGTAGCCCGCTGCGGTGTATTGATAATTGTCCAAGGACTTGACTCTTATGACATTCTCGATTTTGCTTTCATCTTCAACTGTCCTGGTTGGCCACCTGACTAAATCTTTAAAAGTCTCGGAAACCGTCAGTACCTTACCGCACAAGTGGGCCATTCCGCTCGAAAATATGTCGTTGTGCTTGTTTCTGGACACAACGCAACCAGCATAGACACCTTCAGTTTCTTTGTTCTGGATGAACCAGTTTATCGACTTGACTCGCAGTTTGTCACCTGCCTTGATACTGTCGAAGCACCGGAACTGGTATTTGTTCGTTTTGCGCGAAGGTACAATAGCCATTACAGATCACATTTTCGAGAGATTCTTCAGTAAGTAGTTCTTGACATCGGTGTTGAGGCCTTCTTGGGTCGATGCGGCGGGGAAGCAGATCTTGAAGGCACGCTCAATGCAGTCATCAGGAATTCTGATTCCTTTGAATTCCTCTTCGAAGTACTTCTTGACACCAGCGAGTGCTTTGGCTGGTCTGTCGGCGATCTTGCTGTTTACTGCGGTAAGTGTTCTTGCGGTGTAGTGGAAACCGTTCTTCTTGTCAGTGCTCATATCTATTGCTTTTAGGGGTTACACTTACATATCAAAGACTTTTCTAGAACTTAAGCGATTTTTTTCAGAAGTCCATTTCCTTTCCGTACTCGCAAAGAGGGTTCAGATCATGTGAACTGTCGAACTCTTTGTTAAGTCTATCTACCATCTCGCAGCTGACCGCAATCAGATGGTTGTAGTCGCTGGACTTGGCGTCTTCCAGGTACTTGTCCTGCTCGGCCTTAGGCAACTTGCAAGTCCTCATGCAATTGAGGACATACCCCATAACGGAAAAAGCGTTTCCATCGACTCCTACGAGTGTAAATCTTTCGTCTTCGTGCATATTTCTGATTTTTAAGTTGTCACATTCATATATCAAAGACTTTTCTAGAACTTAATCTTATGTTCGCTAGTCTCCGTTGTTCCACTTGGCGATTGTGTCTGTGACATTCCCGTCTTTGTCGTACAGGTAGTATGTCTTGTACTGGCCTCTGGCGACAGCGTTTGCACCGTGCTTGTCACCTACACCGAAGAAGAAGCCTCCCCAAGATATCATTGCGAACAGACCGCACAGGAAGATGCCGGCCCAGTGGTTACTCCGGTACTCATCGTCAATAATCAGAAGAGCAATGAAAACTACTGTCAAGACGATTCCCATTATTAAGCAAATGTTGTACGCACCCATATCTGTAAGTTTTTAGTGGTTAAGTTTCACATTGTCAAGTGCCTTGCTGAGGATATCTTCAGCGCTGAAGATGGTGTCGAGATCGAAAGTCGCCTCAGTGAGCCAGTGACCACTGTATCTTGCCATTACCCACAGAGTGTGAGTCTGGCAGTTGTAGCTGACCATTTCTGAGTTGACTGTCTCGATCCACACAGTGTCGTTTGCGATTGACACAGTCACACAGGACTTGTCAGACAAGTTCGAGTGGAACGATGATTCCGAAAGCATTGTGAAGTCTTCTACGAACTCAGTAGGTTTCTGCGGGAACATTCCTTCGATGATTCTGATCTGTTTCATTTCAAGGCAGATGGCCGTCACAAGGAGGGCCAGAAAGATCGACACTAGCACGATTGCTCCATAAGTTTGTTCTTTTTTGTCCATATTCTGATTTTTTAAGATTAGTACCATTTTGTTCCGCAGAACTCGCAAGTTCCTCCCTTCAGAGGAGCACCGCAAGACTTGCAGTGTGTCAACCTGTCAGCGACAGGGTACTCCTCCTTACTGGGCTTCGGCTTCGCTGACGGTCTCGGTTCACTGTCCAAGTCTTTGTCGTTTGCCTTACTAAGTGCCCAAAGGTCAATCGCGAGGATAACTGAAAGTGCCGCAGGGACAATCAGTCTGGTGCATAAAATAAGACTGAAAATTATAGCCACACCGTTTAGTATCGCACCCAACGCTAAGAACCCAATGGAGAGATCTTCGTCTGTAAGTTGCGGTGCATTGCTGTTTCTGTTGTTCTTCATATCTAGTCGCTTTTTGAGGTTCACAAAGATATGTAAACGGTTTATCAGAAACTTAAGCCGATGGCCGAAAAAAATCCACTTGTCACCAAGTGGATCTTCAATCGTGTTCCATTCGCGTGAGTGTGCCGACTAGTTCTTGCTGTCTCTGAACCTTATGTAGTTATTCCACAGTCTTTCAATGTTCTCTTTGCCTACAGGGTTTGCGGAATGGACTTTTAGTTTCGGTAGTTTGTCTACTGGATCCAGTGTGTCTTTCTCTATTACATACTTTATGCAGTCGTAACCAGTCTCACCATCACCAAGGTCGTGGTCCAAGTCGAGCTCGTCCGGCATACCGTTATCATCGATCCATTCTACGAACTCACTGTAACTCCTTACGCAGTAGTATTTCTCTATACTGTTGTCCCACGGACATGGTCGAAGGTCGTCAAGATACAGTATCCGCCTCATTGTACTCTATTGTGACAGGTTTATCCAGATTACCGACAACCGTGTAGGCTACGGAGACTCCAGAACTGTCAGCGGATGCACCCTTGTTGAAGTACTCAGCTACCACAGTCCTTCCAGAATCCAGTACTGTGTAAGATATCGTCTCTTCCGGTTCATCTGTGAAACGGTTGATTGCACTTATCATCTTAGACACCGTCTCTTTGGAGAAATTACTCTCCATTTCCGACCAAGCGTCTCTGACTTCTTTCTTTCCGAACAGTCCACTCAATAGTTCGTACCACTTGCGACCGTTCGCTCTAATGTCTAGTTCGACTTTGAATTTTGCCATTTCTAGTGGATTTCTTAGTAGAATATACAAGTTTCTATAAAGTCTTAAGATATTTCCGGTATATTTCGGTATCAATTGATTACCAATCAGTTCGCATAAATCGAATCTGAGGTAGTTTTGGTGGTTTCTGGTGCGTATTAGACCGAAGTCGATACATTTGTCATCTTGTAAAACAAAACCGCTCAGCGAAAACGCTAAGCGGTTCAGTTTTGAAAACTGGTAATCGGTTATCAGGAAATCTTACTTCTGTCGAACTCGAGAACTGGTTTGAGGTTGCACTCTCTGATGATTCCGTCCTTCACCACATACGGTATGACGTGCTTCATCTGGTCAGCCAACGGGTCGTACTGTCTCAACTCATCAAACGAGGTGATCTTTACTGGTACGTGGTCTCCTGGGTGGTATTCAGACAGTTTTTCTGGGTCTTCCTTCACGAGACCAGTAATGTTCACTGAAGGGAGCTCAACGAACACACCGCACTTCTTGGCACTGTGGATTACACCCGTGACAACACCATCGTATGTCACTTTCTCGTTTGCCTTCCACATTTCACCGTCTTCTGTCCAGGACTTGAACAGGTTTATCTTGAAGATGTTGCCTTTGTTCTCAAGGTACTTCTTCACAGAACAGACGACTGAACGGGAAGAGCGTCCACCAGACGGAGGGTTGGTGACAAAGGCTCGGACCGTCTTGCCGATCCAGCGGTCGAAGTCGCGCTCAATGTTGAGTACAATCTGCGAGCCCGGAATGAAAGCATCGACCAAGAAGGGTTGTCCAGTGAACTCACTGATCTGAGGCACGTTCACCTGACCAATGAAACCACCAGGGACCCATCTAAGGTTGCACACTTCAACGGACTCATCTGAGAGCATTGAATACTGCTCGTCTTGCTTCTGGATGTGTTCCTCCCACTTGTCGTACAACGGGCGGATCGGATCTACATACAAGATGCCTTTGCGTTTGTCGACCACGGCAACCTCAATCGGTTCCTTAGGAAGGAACTTCTTGAATGTCGGGAACTTGTAAAGGTCGACTGTCGAAGAGACCGGATCTTTAATGTTTCCGGCATCGAACACGGTGTTTCCTTTGCTTACGCTCAGGACACTGACGGTCAGTCTCGAACCGATCTTCACATCAACTGGGACATCGTTTGCAATCGGTTTGACTTTCTTAGGTCTCTTCTTCACAGACTTGTAGAAAGCCTCCGAAACGCTCATGTCCTTGAACTTCTTTGAGTTGGAGCGGATGCGCTCCACATTGGAGCTTAATGCACTCCAGTCAAAGTCAGGATTACCCTCGGTCGGTATTTCCGGAACGGAGATAATGCAGATACCGCGCTTGCCAAGGGACTTGTTCTTTTCCATATAGCTTTGTTTTTGGGGTTAGTACTCTATTTGTCTTAATCGTTTCAATCTAAATCACTGTCAGAGTTAGTTAAGTCGTTTTCCGAAGTTTTTTTGTTCACGACCGGCCTGAACAGTTCTTTCCACATTATGTACACTGGACACTGCGAGCATTCCATCTGCTCTTCTGGTGGTGCGTCATCACCGTACCTGCACTTCTTCCTAAGATAGAAGCATATCACATTATAAGTTTCCTCTCCCATTCATCAAGGTATTCTGGTTTCACTGGACTACCTCCATCTTTTGATATTCCGAATCTGTTTCCGGCCTCGTCCTGATAGAAATAATAGATGTATATCGGTTGTTCTCTACCATGCAGTTTGTAGTCCTTATCCTTAACCATTCTAGACATTAGTTTCAGACCTCCTACTGGATTGGCAATGTACTTCCCAGTTGTTCTTTTCGCTATGGCCATGTGACTAACCTATGTAAAGAGATTCGTACACCATATCTGGGATTCCTTTCGTGTTCCTGAAAGGGGAGTTTCCAGAATCCAGATACTCGTGCCTGTCCCACCAGTCACCGACATCTACAGTCATGTCGGTTCCACTTTCTCTCTTACCATCGAAACTAAGTATGACTTTTGAGCCTCTTTTCTTTGCTGCCTTTATGCTCTCGACAAGAAGTTCAATGTCCGTCTTGGTTCCGAAGTACAAGTCTTCAATGTTCGCGTAAGGAGGATCCAGATACACCACGTCTCCAGTCTTTGCGCCTTTTATAGTGTCATCGTATGACTGGTTCAGGAACTCTATCGTACCGCCTTTTGCAATGAAGTCGTCCATTACGAGTGCCCAACTCTCAATGACTTTCTTAAGTTTCTCTGCAGATATACCGAACCGGCCACCGACATGGAACGATGCGTTGAACCTGCCTGTGTTCTTGTTGTACCTTATAAGACCGTTTATCGAGTTCCTTGTGATCCAGTAGAACATCATTGCCGAAAGTTCGGTACCGTGCTCGATTTCGTTGTATTCCTCTCGCACTTGGTAGTACAGGTCTTGGCAGTTCGCGACATGCTGCCTTGTGATCTCACCACTGGTCCATCCTGAAAGTCTGACAAGTCTATCTCTTAGGTCACAGTAGAACCTGTACAGTTCCCATCGCTTTTCTTTGTCTAGAATCATATTGAACAGGTATATAAGGTCTTTGTTGAGATCCGAGCAGACGATCTTGCTGCAAGTCCTTTTACCTTCGTATATCTGGTTCAACAGTTCGTGCATTACAGAGCATCCACCGCAGAAACCCTCATAGTATGTCTCTATGCACTCAGGGAACTCATTGACAATTCTTTCTGCCTGACTTCTCTTGCTACCAGTCCATTTTATGAAAGGCTGGTTCGTAGGTCTTATATCCATATCTCAACAGGTATTTCTAAAGGTTCTAGGTATCTCTTCATTACTGGCCACACATCTTTCCAGTCAAGACCACCGTTCGAGCACCCCAATTTCGGAAACGCGGTGGAATAGATGGATTTGTCGTTCTGGACCATTTCTCGGAAATTCACGAGTCCCCTCTCTATCCACTTTATGTCCGATGGGTTTCTCCAGTCCTCTTTCGTGGCGAAGCACAGTACATCGTGCTTGACTTCACCGTCTATAGTCGTCTGGGTGTCGGGGTTTCTCCACAACCAGATATCTCCTCCATTCCTAAGGCATCCACCGCAGACTGAACGGTACGCAAGATACATGTAGGGATATTGTTCTTTGAACTGAAGTGCTAGGCCTTTCCCCATTGCGCCTTTGCAGTTCACCGTGTTCACCAGTATCTTGCAGTCACTACGGAATATGTCACCAGACATCAACTTTATCATTTGACTTCCTCCGTCTCGACCATTTTCTTGCGCTTCTCGTAGTCGTTTATGATTATTCGCTTCGAGTGTTCGCTTATGATGTTCTTGAAAAGGAACATTATGTAGTCTGGATCTTTGAGTATCGTGTCGTACACTGTATCTCCGTAGTGCTTTCCTCTTACAAAGACCAAGTCACCGTTGCTGTCCTTTCTATAAAGGTTCTCGAGGTCGAATATGATAGGACTGAATTTGCCGAGCATTTGCTCACGGGTATAGTCTTTCGACATTTTCCAGAAAAGTCTCTCTATGCTCTCAGGAGTCTTCTTAGGTGCATTGCCGTTGACGGTGTCCTTGTCCAATCCGACATGCCTGATGTATGTGCTTGTGAAGTCGTTCGGATTGTTCCGAGATTCTATCTCGTAAAGGTCGAACATTCTATGGAACTCAAGGTCCAACCTGACACCGTAGTGAGCCGATTCGATACTCAGCATTCGTACATCGAAGTTCAGACCGTTAAATGTCACAATATCATTGCCATCCTCCTTGTTCACGAACTTGTTGAAGTCGGAAAGTACTTTCACGGCACTTTCACCGTTCTCTTTAATGAAGTCCTCGGTAAGACCGTTTACCTTACGGGCATCATCTGATATACTCCATTCGCCATCGGGAAGTATAAACCTGTGGAATTGCTCTCTACCGGCATCGGTCACCTTCAGAGCCGATATAAGCAACAACCGGTCCTTAGCTATGTCGGTACCGGTCGTGTCGATTTTCAAGTATATAAGGTTTGACATCTATTAGTGTTTTATGATTATACAATAATATAAAAAATAGATACGATGCCCTCTGGGCTCGTGTTAGTTCACACTAATAAGATAAGACACTGTAGGAAAAGTTTAGTCCTCGTGTCCCGTGAATTTCTTAGGAAGATCACCTTCTGGCATCTCGGGTTCAACCGGATAGTCAGGCAACTGTCTCACAAGGTCTCCACTCTCAAGTTCTGTCACAGGCTCCTCAGGATAGTCTGGTAGTTTCTTAGACAGGTCTCCACTATCAAGTTCCGTCACAGGCTCCTCAGGATAGTCTGGAAGTTTCTTTGACAGGTCTCCACTTTCAAGTTCCGTCACAGGCTCCTCAGGATAGTCTGGTAGTTTCTTTGACAGGTCTCCACTCTCAAGTTCAGTTGCAGGCTCCTCAGGATAGTCTGGAAGTTTCTTTGCAAGGTCTCCACTTTCAAGTTCCGTCACAGGCTCCTCAGGATAGTCTGGTAGTTTCTTTGACAGGTCTCCACTTTCAAGTTCCGTCACAGGCTCCTCAGGATAGTCTGGTAGTTTCTTTCCAGGAATCTCATTCGACTGACCGCCCGTTTCCGGAATGTCGTTCCATTGTGTGAACTTCTTTCCGTGTATGTTTTCCTCAGGGTACTCGGTCCAACCATCGTAAAGTTTCTTACCAGCTAGTTTCCTTGTTCCCTTATTCGGGTCGATAAAGTCATCTATACGCTTCTTTATCAGTTGTGCGTTGTTTATCTCACGGCCCGTCTGCAATACGGCACTCATTGGGTCGGATGTAAGTATGTTGTCAAGCTTTGCAAACGAGAAACCGTATATGTTGCCAAGAAGAACCTTGTTGACCAACGTGTTGAGGTATGCCGTACCCATTCCAAGAGCAGATTCTACCAATGTGTTGGTCCTACTTGCACCGAACGGATCACCTATAGATCCCTCGACAATATCGTCTGACCGGTCTAGTGAACTGTACGGGTTTGCGTCTTTCAGTTCACCAATGTCCCCTCCCCTCATCAGGTCTTCAACCACAAAGTCGCCTATGTATTCTCTGAAGATAGGGTCGTAACGGTCTTCGACTGCTGAGTCATACTTCACAACTATCTCGTATTCCATTTGCTTGCCCTCAGCGTTGTCTAAGTCCGCGTATGCGCCTCGAGATGAGTTGTAGTCAATCTCGCAGCCCCGAAGTTCAATGTACTTGTTCCCTATACCACCGCCGTATTCTGCGAAGTCCACTGGTTTCTTGTACATTTGCTCCTCGTATTCGCCCACATCTTCTTTCTCTATACCATAGTACTCTTTGAAAGTCGTCTCAAGTACTCGGTCGGATATCTTACCGCTAAGACCGTACCTACCACCAGAAATCGTCTTTATAGGTGAATTGAATATATAGATTCCCATGTCGAACTTGCGAAGGTTCTTTGGCAATATCCATTTCTTGAGATTGTGCGACCACACTACGGCCCGGTAAAGGTCGAGAATGCGACCAATGCGGTTGTCGTATGCGTCTGGTAAGCACTTTATAGTTATGGATTTCCTTTCCTCTTCGATCTTGAAGTCTCGAGAACCTATCTCTTGACGCTCAAGTGCTTGGTCTAGCCCACTTATCTGCTGGAAGTACCAAGGTGACTTGGTGGACACATCACTGAGTAGTTGTATGAACTCAGCGAGATAGTTGAACCGTGTGTACTCTCTGTTGTTGTAAAGATAGTTAAGAGCGGTGTTGCGGTCATAGCGCTGGTCTTTCATTTCCTCTTTTGCATCCTCATCAACGTATGTCGTTCCGAGTAGGTTGGAAGACATTGGGTTCGATGGGTCCATATACGGGTTAGAGAAATAGAAGAACAACTTGAAGTAGAAGTGTCCAGGCTGGTCAAGTGCGCCGAAAAGTTGGTCAGCCATACCGGCCGAAGTGTCCCGGAACACTTTCTTGAAGCGGAACAAGTCGTTGTATATTGTCTTGAAACTTGTGTCTATGGTACCGTACGGAAGTTCAGCCGAACCACCGTATGTGACAATCTTCTTTCCTGATATGTTTATCTGTTCACTCACTTTCTAATCTATCTATTCGTTCCACTTTTGTCGAGTCCCTCGAGGTATGTCTTAACCATGTCAGCAGGACGGCAAAGTCTAAGGAAATGCCTCCAGTTCATGTCACCCCCTTCATTGTCGTACTTGAACCAACTGTCTAGTATATAATACTGACCAGATATGGTCTTGTTCAGTACCCAAGTCGTGTCGGCAGCGTTACCAGTCTCATCTTCCGTGTCAGAGTTCGTGTCTGTGGTGTCGATCTCACTGTAGTTCGTTGAAACACTACTGTTCTGCTCATCCATTGCAGTACTTACAAACTCGTTGCACTCGTACCAGTTGAAGTTGACTCTACCACCCCTAACAAGACCAAGTTGCGGTTTCACAAGTTGAATGTCAATGTATTGCGACTTTATCTTCTGTATGAAACTTCTCTGCAGTGCTTCTTGCACAAGGTAGTTGTGCTCACCGAATATCTCTCCTGCGTACTCGTACTTCTTGAATATGTCGTTATGCACATCACCGTCTAGTACATCTGTCGTCTCAGCGTTAAGTTCACTTATAGAGTATGTCTCAACCGTCTTGTCTGTACCGTCTTTAAGATTCTTTGATGTGTCTGAATATATCTTGTATTCACTGACATACAACGGTGTACCGTTCATAGACGGGTGGTTCGTGAGGACAGCATCGACTTCGACCGGTTCAGTTGAGTTCTGCTCGTTCAGTTCTACTCCCGCCGTAGTCATTGTCCATATCTTTATGTCATCCTCGTTGTTCGTGTACCTGTCATAGATATCTACAAGGTTGAGATAGTTCCAATAGTCGATCCACCAGTCGAGTATTTGAGTCTCACCACCACCGAAAGGAACCTCCTTACTGAGTAGACTCAAAAGTGTCTTTGACGGGCAGTATATCCATCTCTTGTCATCCGTACCATCCAGGTTGCTTGCGAAACCAAGTTTGAGCCGCTGAGCGACCAGTTCGGCAAGTTCGTATGTCGTCTTTTCACCGAAGGCCTCAAGTACAATGTCATGCTGCTCAGCCACGTTGTATTCACCATGCACACGGATTAGATTTCCCCTTGTCCTATAGTCTGTTATATAGAACCTTAGGTTTATCTTCTTATATCCGTTGTCGAAAGGAGGTATTATCTGGACAACAAGCAAGTTGTCAGACTTGGGTGAGTCCAGTACTCTAGAAAGGTTCCACCTGTCGTTTATCTCAATGTCAACTGTCGGTATAGGGTCGGAACGCAACTCGAACTTAACTATCTGGTCTGAGATTATGGCTATGTCGTTGAGGCGGACCAACGGTGCAGCTATACCCTCCACCTTGGTCTGCTGGTATTCCCCTAGTTCCGCACTATCTGGTTCCTCTTCAGGTGTCGCTGTGTTCAGCGCCATCTTGATTTCCTCGATTTCGACTGCAGGGTCCGACTTTATGTTTATATCAGCCATTAGTATACGACAATGTGCTTGTTACTGTCAACTGTGTACCGTATGTCTCCATCGGTAGCCTCGTTAGGTTTTCTCTTTTCTGACTTTCTCTTCGGTCTTGGACGATTTTTGGTCTCATCGTCTGTCTCTGTGTCCTCGACAAAGAAACGGTACAGGTCACTTGGTGCTGGGCACACTAGTACCATACCCTCGTTCATCTCGAATGGGTTCTGTATGTCGTTCAACTTGCATATCAAGTCACCGTATCCGTCATCGGAATAAAGGTGGTACGATATTAAGTCTGGTCTAGCCACCATGGATCTTGACACCTTCACAAGTTGGTATGTGAAGTCACTCGGTATAGAGAATGTCTTGCTCAGTAAGTTTATCACTTTCTCACCAAGTACATCACTGTAAGTGTCTTTCTTGTATCGTAGAATACTGTTGTTTAGCATAGTGCCTAAAAAATAAACTTGCCTAGACAAGTTTTGAACTAGATATTTTGAAATTGCCGTCTATCACATATTATTATATGTTAAACATACATAAATAATCCTATGAAATGTGAAAGAAAGTACAACTATTTCTACAAGATTACAAATCTGGTCAACGGTAAGTACTACTACGGAATACATTCCACAGACAATCTTGATGATGGATACCTTGGTTCCGGAATAACCATAAGAAGAGCCATAGAAAAGTACGGGAAAGAAAACTTTGAAATTGAATTCGTAAAGTTCTTCGATACCAGAAACGAGCTAGTTGAATATGAAAAACAGAATATAACAGAAGAACAGGTTTTAGACAAAATGTGCTATAACGAATGTGTTGGTGGTACTGGCGGATTCTTGTCAAAAAGAACGGTTGCTGCAAAAGATAGGTTTGGGAATGTTATTGGTGTGGAACCTGGTGATACAAGATTACTATCTGGTGAACTTGTAAGTGTTCTTAAGAACGTACCAAAGGATGAGAATACAAAGTCAAAAATATCAGAAAGTGAGTTTAGGTTCTATGAAACTGAGGATGGAAAAAGGAGAAAGAAACAGATATCCAAAGAAAGAGAAGAATACTGGAATTCAGAAAAAGGAAATGAAATGAAGGAATGGATATCCAAGCACAACAAAGCATACTATGCAACCGAAGAGGGAAGGGCTGTAAACGCAAGAAGAATAAAGGCAATAACTGGTGTACCGAAATCAATGGACTGGAAGGAACAACATAGTAAAGACATGAAAGAATTCTGGAAAACAGAAAAAGGAATAGAACTAAGAAAGAAGTTTGCAAGTAAAGCTGTATGCACAGAACATAAACAAATATATATACCGAAATACGATCTGTATGAAATACTAGAATATGGAACGACAAAACCTATCCTCACCAATGCTAAGAGAATAGACCTAGTAAGATACTTCGGCGTGAAAGGTATAAATGTGAATGACTATATAGGTGGAAAGAAACCATACAAAGTAAACGGAAAGAAGTATAGAATAGAGAAAAGAGTGATAGAAGGAATGAGTGTTCACACATACAGACCATCAGATATAAGTAAAGATTAAATAGTTCCAGATACACAATTATTATATCAATAACTTAGACGGATATACAGTTGTATTAACTTGTTGATAAATCATTTTAAGTAACTTAATATAAAATATTGATAATCAAATAATTATGCTTCCGCACATTACAAATAGCGTTGCTGGTGTTAACCGTTTTGACCCCGTCCACACTAGTTTGTTCGAGGTGTACTTCACACTCCCTGAGGCACTCAAACAACAGTTCGGTAGTGATGAGGCAGTTTTGACTGAACACGTTCTTTCAATCAGTGGTCTTGAATCACTAGACAAAGGTCCAGAGACAGGCGAACAGAAGTTCATGGGTACCTCCCGTAGCTATCTGAACCCGAAACTCGACACAACCCGCCATGAGATAACAGTTAAGTTCTCACTTAACCTGCGCAACGGCGTGGACAACTACATTTGGAAGATATTCAAGGCCTGGAACAAACTTTCATACGACCTTGAGACCGGTGCAGAAGTCTTGAAGAAAGACTACTGTGCAGACTGGCTGAAGGTATCAATCGGTAACCGTGCTGGTGACATCTTCCGCGAGATCGTGTTCCACGATGTCATGTTCTACGGTGGACTTGGCGCTTGGTCCGAACTCGAGTACAACAACAACGATGCACTTGAGCTTGAGGTCAAGTTCGTATCCGACTGGGCAACCGAAGTCAATGCCTAATTGACAAGGTTCTCTTTCACTAGACAGATACTGAGGTGAACGCCTAATAGCACAGTACACCATACTTAGCGCGCTAGAAACGAAAAAAAAATCCCGAGAGACTTGGTCTTTCGGGATTTTTTCTTTTCCAGATAGCTGGTGTCACTTTCTGGTCACGGTGATTTCAAAGCCGTTGAAGTTGAATGTCGCTGACGGGAATGTGCTGTTTGCCGCCATGATCTTGAAGGCTTGTGTTGCACAGTCTGCGAAGGCCGCACCGTTCCTTGGTTTCAGTAACAGTGTGAACGACTCAAACGCTGAGATCTCGCCCACTTCATTCTGGTCTTTCTGTTCCTCGACTTCATTGGTCTCAGGCTTGGGTTCCGGCTTAGGAGTCGGCTTGGGTTCAGGTTTCTGCTCGGTCTTCGGAGTCGGCTTCGGCTCGGGCTTTGACTCTGGTTTCGGTTCCTGCTTTGGTTCGGGCTTGGGTTCCGGCTTGGGTTCGGGCTTGGGTTCCGGCTTGGGTTCCGGCTTCGGCTCGGGCTTAGGAGTCGGTTTTGGCTCTGGTTTCGGTTCCGGTTTCGGAGTCGGCTTTGGTGCCTGTGTGTTCACTGCAGCATCGCGAGTGTATGTCTGAGCGTTTGCATCGGCCAAACCAGCAATCATTTCATCGGTCCATTTGTACGAACCACCATCCTCAATGAATGTGTAGTGGTCTGGGTAGATCGAACTGCCAGTGATTACCTTGCCGATTGTGAATGTCTTGCCGAGGAACTTCACCATACCTGGGGAGAATGTCGAGACCTTGTTTCCATCACCCTTGTAGATAATGAAACCGTTGGGTTGCTTGTTCTCATTGTACCACTCTTCGGAATGAATGGTCACTTTGTCGTTTTCTTTGTAATTCATACTTATAGATTAAGTTGGTGTTTGCAGATAGATATAATCACTTTTCTTAGATTGTTTAGTAGTTGAGTGTCTCATCGCTGTGGTTCGAGGTGTGCCCGAAGTTCATGAACTCACCGTTGTCGTCACCAATGATTCTGGTATGGTTACCATAGTACGGGTTGTCTGGTCGGTGGATGTTTTCCTTTTCATAGTCCGATGCAACACTGAGTAGCTTACGGATATCCGACAGTTTCAGTACCCGGTTTCCTCTGAATATCGACACTGGATTACCCTTGACAGCATCGATGCAGAAGCCTCGCAGCATCTTAGGCACACTGTTCTGTACCCATATCATCTTGTCTCTGAACTCTGGTATCTTACCGCACTCCCGCTCAGCGTATTCAGCAACTGTGTTCACTGATGAGATGCACTTCTTTATGTCGTTGACTATTTCTGTCACTTGGTCTCTGTAACTGATTGGTACCTTGGACATCAAGTCGTCTATGTTGCCGTTCTTGAAAGCTTCGATTATGCAACTTGCACTGACAAGACGGTTGATTGCCTTGTGCATTGCAACATAGTCGTTGTACTTCAACTTGAAGAACTCATCGTCTATCCGGATCACGAACCCCTCTGCCTCATCGGACTTCTTGTCGTCCAACTCAAACATTACCTGCTCAAAGGTCTTGTTGAACACTCTGGTGGTCTGGATATTGTACTTTCCGGCAAGTGCAATGATTTCAGAATACTTGAGTAGTCTACCCTTCTCGTCTCTTGCACCTATTAGATGGAGACCCTCCTCGGATTCCGGATAGTACACAACGTGGGCGTCTTTTCTAGAGATCATCTCGAACATGAATGTCCAGTCCTGATGGTCCCGGACCATAATCTTGATACCGTTTGAGTTGTCGTACATGTCCTCAGCAAGTTCAAGGTGCCAACTTGTCTCGGGGTTAAGCGACTGGGATGTGCAAATGTACACCTCTGGATATGTGCCTCTATAGTCGGAAACTATACGGCAAGAGGCACATACGATTGAACCATCGAGCTTCTCGGATATCTCGATTGCACTTGCTTTGCTTATCAGTTTCTCGACTTCCTCCTGAGAGGTCTCTGGTAACTCGTTCACGTTGAAGAACTTGTCAAACGGCTTGATTACCGTCTTACCGTTGTACAGGTTAATGACCGTACTCCTGCAAGTGCGGTATATGCCACCGTACGCACCCCAATACTGGACAGGGTTCCAGTCACCGTATATGACATCGAATGATGTATAGTGGAACAGTGCAAGTGCACCGCATTGGGTGACTGACATACCAGAAAGAATGTCTTTCCACTTGCCGTAGGTCGGTTTGCCACCGTTCACCCTCTCAAGCTCACCTATCCACATTTCGATTGTGTTACTGTACTGGTCGACTTTGAATCCGTGCCTATAGTCTATAGACATTACTGGGAAAGTGCTGAGGTACGCTTCGCGGATCTCACGAACAAAGTCTTCTATAGTGTAATGGATCTTCATTTCTATTCAGAGTTTAGTTCTTCTTCAATCAAGTCCTCAATGGCTTCTCCCAACCAGCAACCACCGTTGTAGTACTCAGTAATGAAGGTTATCGTACCGTCACCGTTCACTTTCTTGTAGTTGATGTCTTCGTATTCACCGAACTCTTTGTGCTCAACGAACTGGATTAGGCACAGTTCACCGTTTCCGTTCTTGATTATCAGATAGTTGTCGTTTTCGTTATCCCAGTCGACAATCTTGCCGTCTTCCACCTCCAAAGTCAACCCATCGACAGGATTGTCTCTTAGGTACAATCTCGTACCATCTGTGGTCTTGGATATGATCTTGATACGACCAGCGTGTTTCTCAGTCCTACTCATGCCACAAGCTCTAGTTTTCCTGTTCTAATGTCACCGTTGTAGCACTTGCCGTCAGCGGAGAAAATCTGGGTCATTCCGTTGCTTTCCACGACAAACGGTTTCTTAGACCAGATCTCGAAGACGGGTTTGCAGTCAACACCGATAAGGTTGTACATTTCACCCTTTCTAATGCGGGCGAACTTGACCTTTCCAATGAAAATGCAAAGGTCATCGTACCATTCCGTGACAATCTTGTTCTTGGATAGGTCGTACACGGCCTGCACTCGCTCAAGTACACCTTTGCCGGTCTTCTTCGATACACAATACAGGCTATCGTGTAGCATTGGCATTATCTGAGAGAACCATTCCGACACGATTTCACCGTTTGCGTCAGCAAATGCCTCCTTTCTGTCGAGACCGTAATCATCGTTGAATTCCTCGACAACGTATCCGTCTCTTTCTGGTGTTACACTGACATAGTTCCACCACTTGTCGAACACAAGGGTTCCATCGTCTCTAAGGACATTGTACTTTTTGTCTTTGACAACTATGGAGATTCCGCTACAGAAGTCCTCCGCCTTGTCGAAGTTGGTCTCAGAGATAAGACGTTCACCGTTGAAGAAGTTCCAAGTGATTTCCTTTCTCGGGTCAGGAACGAGTCCTACACGGATCCACTTCTTGTCAGTTTCCTTAGTGTCCTTGTCGAAGTCGTACACCTTGTAGTACATTTCCTTCGCAAGTTCGTAAAGTTCTTTTGGTGTTAGTTTCTTTTTCGCCATATATTTTGCAGTTTCTAAGTCTTCTAATATGTGGTTTCTCCAAGGAGAACCGAGATCATCTTCAGTGTTCATTGTTCTGGTTTTTCTGGTAGGTTCATCCAATGGGTGACGAGCTCGTCTGGATACATGTAGTCACCTATAGTGATCCAACGGTCGTAATACTCGGTAGTTTGACAGTTGTCTCTCCATGCGAATGATATCTCTTTGAAGGGACCTAGATACACCAGAACCTTGACATTGAGTTCTGGCAGTCTATCTTTTGTATTAATCCAATCACTCATAGTTATATACGAATATTATTTTGCCTTTGTTATCAGGAATGACCTTTCCAAGGTTCTCATACATACCGTTACCGAGACTAATCCAAAGCCTATTGTCATTAAGCTTGTCCATGTCAACAGATTCTAGTCTGTACGCAGTTGTGGCAATCTTTGGCACTAGGACACTTTCATATCCTTCGCCGTTCCAGACATTGCGCCACTCCTTCCCTATTCTATGTTTATTGTCTACTACTGCCATGATATACTGTAAAAGAAAAACGGATATCTTAAGTCACACCCGCACCATATTTCCTATCCAGTCCGTTTTCGTCATAGTCACACTGTCATACCTAGCACCAGACCAAGGCTCTTCTAATATGAAGCATCTTTCTCCAGTTTCTTCGCACTCGTAAAGACCACCACCAAGATCAAAGAATTCAGAACTACTCTTTATAGATTCAGAAAACGGAGTCCCGTCAATGAAAACCGAACAGGCTGTCTCTGGTACCATTATAATCATCTTCAACTCCTTGATACCCCTATTCACCATGTAGATTTCCCAAGGCACGGTGGCTCTAGATGACCAGTCTCGCTTTCCTCTTCTAACCATTTAAATCACATTTTTTGTCCCAGATGACTTTGCTCGGTGCGTTTGCACTAGGACTGTACGAATAGTCCATATAGAAAAGTAACCCGACAGGCTCAGGCATTGGACTCATAGGGTCCAGGAACACCGGTTCCCCAGTGTCGTACTTACCGGTTCTTCTAGATGCTACTGCCATACTCTTTTGATATGAGGGCTGCCACTTCTGGTGACAACACAACATAATTCGCAGCCCCGTTTCTTGAATGGTTGCCTATAGTGCCCGCCGTTTTCACCAACTTGTCCATTATCGAGTGCATCCAAGTACTAGTACTGACGTATGTACTCTCATACTTTCCGGTTTTCCTATATGCTACAGCCATTATTCGGTAAATGTTTTACTAGTCTAATTTGAACAGTTCTGACCAATGCGGTGAGTTTCCGAACCAAGTCTCGTATTGGGCTTTGGTTTCTTGTCCATCTTCTGCGTCTTGCCCGTCTTCTGCGTCTTGCCCGTCTTCTGCGTCTTGCCCGTCTTCTGTGTCTTGCCAGTCTTCTGCGGCGTCAGTGTCGGTCAACGTCATTTGCACATTGCCCCAGTTCTGTACTTTGCCTATATCCACGACCTTCCCATCTATGTCGAACCGCCATGGGTTGTTGCCAAGAAACAGATCTCCGAAACCAAGTACTTTCTTCCATTTGTTGACAAGCAAATCCCTTCTCCTGATACGGTCTTCTACCTCAGAATAGTCAGTCGGCTTGCTTTTACCCTTGCATACACTCATATATATTACTGTTTGGTATCGTTAGGATATTTCAACTTTGTGTCTTGAAGGTGAATGTATCCGATCTCCTTCTCAACCTCGTGCTTCACTGTCGGGTCCGAATAGTCTTGGTAGATATCTATGGTGTCGTACTCGTACGGACGAGGGAACTCCATATTCTCGACCATTCTCTCAAAGACTCTGTACCCAGCATCGGCATCGTGCGCTGCGATTTCTGGACGGTGAGATTCAAGTATTGACAGATCGTTGACCTCCAAATAGATAACTCGCACAACAGGGTTGTATTTCCTTATAGATTCTAAGAACGACTTGCGGTATTTCTCTCGAGAGTTCATGTTGTCGTAAATGAACGACTGCTTCTTCCTGCAGAGCTCATTGACTCGTTCGGCGGATATCTTGCTGACAAGATCTTCCTGCTCTGTCGTACCCATGAACTTCACTCCTACCTCTGTCATACCCAACTCCTCACGGATAATGTCTCGTGACACAATAGGAAGGTTCGGGAAATTGTCATTCGCCCATGTCGACTTTCCACTTCCAGGGAGACCGCACATTATATACACGGTGAACTCACCGAAGTTCTTGAGGCTCGTGGTGATGTGGAAATGCCTCTTGACAAGAAGATATTCTATTCGAGAAACCATTTTCTCAGACGAGCCTTTAAGTTCATCAGGCTTCACACTACCGTGGTCATCGGCACGGAACATTGCCTTCAGAAGATCCAAATGAATGAACAGCCAAGGTGACAACTGGGACAACTTGGCGGCAAGTTTCTTGTCGGAAATGTCAGATGTGCAGTACAAGTCGTGCCAACGGACGATCTCGCATATACGCTCTCTCCAGATAATGTCCATGTCCCAAAGTATCTTCCTGCACAACTTCTCACTTACGGCAGGATGACCGTTGGAAAGAAGCTTGCCTTCAGCGTTGTTCTCGCAACGGCACTTACCAATGTCGTGGAACAGTGCTGCGAACATGAGAACCATCTTCTCTTTGTCAGAGAATCTGGTTATGAGTTCTGTGTCCACCGAACTTATTTCCTTCTGCATTTCTTCACACACGAGCTTGGTGTGGTCGAACATGTTCTTTTCCATGTGCCAGCGGGAGGTAGTTGTCTTTCCAGATAGTTCCTTGAATTCGGGTATCGTAAGGACAAAGTCCCAGCACGGCATTGTCACCGTTCCTGAGATCTTCCGGATGCCGAACTCTTCAGCCATTTGCTCTAATGTCTTTCTCATATTTCCTCGTAAGTGTGTTAAGATATAATCGTAAAATTTGCAGTCTTAAGCCCTGCTTGGAAAGTTATCCGGTCTCCAGTGGAGTTTCTTGTCGGTGCAAGGCTTCGAGTAGTCCATTATGTCGAAGTTCTTTGTCCTAGCCCATCTAATGTGGGCGAACTTCTCACTGCCGGTCACTTTCAGGTATTCCACCTCGACAAGTCTTCGTATGTCTGTGCATTCTACCGATTTACCAGTCTTCTTACTGGTGAACTTGAACCCAGTCTTTGTCTTTGTCACCTCACCAACAAGTGAGTCGTTCAAGTCGTATGCCTTACCGACCACATCACCGATCTTTGTGGTGGTCTTGGGGACATAGGTCACTTCAGTTTTCGCTTGCTTTGCCAATTTCTTCAAGTCTTAGTATTTCAGTTATCGATGATTTCCTGTACTTGCGCCCGTTTATGGACACCCATATCCGTTTGCCTGTTTTTCTTGCCTCTTCGACAGCGTGCTTTCTCTCGTCTATCCGTTTTCCTGGGTTGTACAGATAGTACGTTGTGTATCGGTCAAGAATCTTACCGGATGCGGTTCTACCGTCACCCACTCTTATCTCTACTACCATTTCTATACTATTCTGCTATTTTCTCGAACATCTCAGGGTACCACTTGTGCATTGTGTGACCGGGTGACCCATCTTATTCACATACAAGTATATAGTAGACACAGATTTCCTTGACAGTGACAGTTTCGCCGAAAAAGTCCAACATGCTGTTGGCAAAGAAATCGGTGTCTTTGCCACCGAACCGATCTGTAACATCCATGGCATAGTCACCCTCACTATCCACAACGCAGTTCTTGTCGAACCATTCTTTAGAGTGGACCACCAACTTTTCTCCACACCGTATGTCTTGTCAAGTTACACCTGGATACTTTCCTGTTTTTCTAGAAGCTACTGCCATTTCTATATCATTTTACTACGCACTCGAACATCTCTGGGTACCAGCACCAACCGTCATCTTCACCGTTATTGTTTTCTTGTTGTTCTGACACCAGTATGCACCATTCTGTCCTTCCTATTACGGTGACCACACTACCGCACTTTTCCAGCATCTTGTCAGACACGCGTACATCGGGCAATATCCTACCGGTTGCTTTGGTGCATTTCATTTCGTACTAATCCCCATATACCCTCTTGCAGTTCTTGTCGAACCATTCTCTGTCCCTAACTTTCAACTTGACACCATCGCGTATGTCTTGCCAAGTGACACTTTTCAATCTGTTAGTGTCGTACTTTCCTATTGTTCTTACAGCTATAGCCATGTGCAACCAGTATTTATATTATACACTCGAACATTCCTGGAGTCCACAAGTAACCAGTAGGGTTGCGGTCCTCTCCCATTACAAACACAGCGTTTCCCACTATAGTGGGAGAATCTACCTCGACAACGGTACCGCAGTATCTGGCCATTTCTTCTGTAAAGCAATGCCCATCAACTGAGAACATTGTATCCATTCCAATACTCTTCAGGTTATCCTCATACCATTTGCGAGACTTGACAAGTATTCTTGTACCGGACTTCAACTCAGTCAGGTCGATTTTGTACTTTCCTGTCTTTCTATTGGCTACTGACATTCCCTATATGGTTTAAGATGTTGGATACACAAGCTCACATAGATATAATTATGGTTTCGGAAACTTAAGCCGAAAAAAAACCTCACCGGTCTCCCAGTGAGGTTTCGCAGTCACGCGCAAGGCGTCCAGATCACAGACTTAGAAGGTAGTCCCTCAAGGAAAGTCTTGACTCTCCCAACTCGGTCTCGTCCTCTTCCTCCTTGTCGAAACGGTGTTTCAGATGCTTTTTCTTCTTTCCAGTCTCGCACTCTTCTTCGTTGTCTTTCTTGCAGCCTTTGCACGACTCAACAAGTCGCTCGTTAAGATTTCCTGCTCCAAGATCAAGAGTGAACTCTATCTCAGATTCGTTGCACAGTTCTCTCAACTTGTACACGGTGGAGTCTATGAACGACAGGATGGCGTCAATGTCACTTTGAAGTTCACTTGCCGATATTGTGCTGCGGCACTCACTTACTAGATCCCTAAGTGCTATCAGATAGTCAGTAGGTGTCGAGAATGTGGCTGGATTGAGGATGTTCTCGTATGACAGCACTTTACCGTACCTTCCCATGTAGTTCTCAATGAGGGTGTCGATAAGTTCTGGCATATCCTTGTAGTAGTCATCGAGTACGACATGGGTGGAGTGCGTATCTGCTTTAAGGTGAGCTTGCCACATGTCGACTATCGACTGCTGCAGTGTACCGAATAGTTGTTCTATGGTCATTTTATCTTGTTCAGTTTATTTGCTAAATCTCGAATCGTATGTTTTCCTGACCTTGGTCTCGAAGTCTGCACCGTGTCCCATTTTGTTCCACTTCACACCCTTGAGATTATTGTCGTCTATGTCGAATGTCACCCTATCGGACCCAAAATAATCTACTATGTCAGCAAGCAGTTTCGGTGACGGCATCCAGTTGTATCCGTTGTTATCTTTGCATTTCTCCTTTATGCTCTTCTGCAGTGGTATCTGCTTCGTCTTGCACAGACTTCCGAATGTGAGCGTGCAATAGCACATGCCTTTGTCTGCCTTCTCACCGAAAATCGATGCGTCTTCGATCTCGATCTTGGTCACCTTCAACCACTGGTCTGTATCTGTCTTGTAGAACAGTCCCATTAGTGGTCCAGGGAACCCGTTGGCGTCATCAACTGCCTTTGCCTTCAGAACTGATTCTTCTAGCAGGCTTTCAGCTATGTATTCTTTTAGATCCATTATCCTCTTGGAAAAGGTATTTTCGTTGAACTTGTCATTGATACAGAGAAGTTGACACCAGCGCACTTCTCGCATTCTCGGATATTGTCGCAGTACAGTACCTCTTCCGATATGTCGTACAGTGCGTATATCCTCCAGGCCTTACCGTCTTCAGAGATGAGGAAGTGAATGTAGTTGCCTTCTTCGTGTGTTAGCTTGTCGTTTCCAGTTATGCGCCTTTGCCAGTTCAGTTCATCATGGTAATTGAACGGGTACATTTGCTCCCAAGTGAACTCCGGACGGGTCTCCACACGGGTCGTCTTGAAGGCCTTCGGTGAGGAGACAATCCTCGGTTGGTCGTTCAACGGAACCTGTACGGTTATGTACTGGGGCATTTTCTTAGATTCTTCTATCAACTGTAGCAAGTCTTTCATGTCACTTCAAGTTTCTCCAGAAGTAACCAGCTTGAGATATCTCCTTGGATATGTTAGCCAGTTTACCAGAGAACACTCTATATTTCCTTTCTATAGAAACCATTTCATCGAAATCATCGGCATCGAATTTCTCCTCATTGACAAGGTAATTGAAGAACTCATGCATATCTTCTGCAATTACCAGTGTACCTTTGTAATTCCAGATAAATACGGTGTCACCCTCGTTGGCCTCGTTTATAAAATCTGATATAGTTTTCATTCCGTTTTGTGTGTTAGTGTTTTGTTTCTTTATTTCGGTACCACCAAAGGCTCTATCTCCTCCCAAGTGTACGAGTGGCCACTGTAGCCGTCTCGGGCTGCGTTGTCTTTCGCCTTTTGTAGATTGTCGCATAGAGCTTGTATAGACTTCGGGTTGAGGTTGATTTTCTTGTTTCCTCTTTCGCGCTCGTATGACTTTCCTGTCTCAAGTGTGTACGAATAGGCCTTGATTAGCTCCTCAAGAGTTCCCTCCTGTTTGTATTCGCGGTCTCGACCACTACCGTACAGTGGTGAGTACGAGTCGGTTATCTTGTATCTCTTCACAGTCTTCGACTCGAACAGTACCACATTTCCGGTGGTGTCGGACTTCATTGCGAACCCGTCAGAGATAGAGAAGCATACCCAGTCGTTGCCTTGTATCAGTTCCGACTCGTTGACTGACTTCTGCAAGTCATCCAAGTTCTCTGAAGCCTCAATCAAGTTCGACAAGGTCTCCTTGAGCTTCTCACTCATTTGTACAGGAATGTCCATTTCGGGCGCGTTTGTGCAAGCGCATACACCGTAGCAGCAACTTTTGTCAATGCTGATTGGTGATCTTGACAGACTATATACTTTGTCACCGTTGAGGCAACTATATTGGCCCCTTAGACCGTTCTCCGAAAGATAGCAGGATAGACTCTTTGCCTTACCGTTCACCTTGAACATTGTTCCAAGTCCGTAGTTGCACGAGTAAAGGAACTGGTCGAACTTCTCAGGTATAGAGCACAAGCTTCCAGTAATGACATAGTTGTCTTCGTCTATCTTCGACATGTGGGTGTCGGTGAAAAGTCCGTAGCAGCTGTTGAACGTGCGGACAATAGGGTCGGCATCTGGAGTGTTCGGCAAGAAATCCTTGTATGTCCTACTTGCCGTACCGTTAGCTATCATTTGTGAGAATCTATTCATGTGAGTGTGTGTCTTTTCTCAGTTTGAGTTAGAACGACTTGTTGAGTGCACCGACAAGTGTTCCCCAGTCACCCTTTTCTGCCTCATCCTTATACTTTTCAAGGATTCCGTCAATAACCTTTTTCATTTTGTCCTTGTCGAGTTCGTCACCGAACACCTCTTTGAACTTGTTCTCGGCATAGTCTCTGAATGTCTTCTCATCCTTTACAGACTCTTCAGATTCAGTCACTTGACTATTCGGGTCAACATCGTTCTCATTGAGCTTCTCAACAATGTATTCTTTAAGGTCTCTCATATTTAGTTTAGTCTTTTTCTAGTATCTTCTTTGCTCTTTCGAGTGTTTCTTTGTTCTTAAGGTTCTTTCCTGCACGGTTCATATAGAAGTTCAGTCTTCTCATTGCCTGCCCTCTATCGTCCGAGTGCTTGAGTAGATAATCTGCAATCTCCTTAGGGTTGTCTGAGGTGAACAGTCCTTCTTTGGGATGCCACTTGGCCTTCACGTCTGACAATCTCTCAAGGACATACTCGTATAGCGAAACCATTAGATCTTTGAGTATATTCCGTGCTTCGAGCACATTTCAGATATCTCACTTATCTTGTCGATTATGAAAGCGTCACTGCGTTTTCCGAATGTCTCTGTCGGTTCTATTATACTCAAGAACTCCATTATGACAAGTTTGTTCTTTCTATATGTCGAGTCGATATAGTCGAAGCCTTCTCTTAGGCAATGGACTATATAGTCAGCCTTGGTCGTGTCGGCCATTGCCTCAAGTGCTCCTGAAATCGAGTTCGACAGTTTTTCTTTCGAGTCCCACTTTGTGACGGCCTCAAGAAGTATGAACATGTCATCGTTTATCAACGCTTCGTATATCTCGTTCTTGGGATGGTTGTACATCTCAGCAAGTATACTCTCGGTGTACATGTCTCTAAGGTCGGCAAGTACCAGTGCAGCTTTCGGGTTCATCTTGAGATAAAGGATAATCTCCTTCTTTATCTGGGATATGCGTTCTTCTTTGACACCTAGTTCTGCAGCGATTGTCCTTGCTGTGGCCTTCTGGTATCCGTTCACACCGAATATCCTGTAGAACACCGAAGCTTTCTTTGTCGGGAATTTCTCTTCGATTATCTTGTACAGTTCCTTCCACCTTTTGTCTTCCTTAGATGTGTCCGTCTTGAACACCTCGGGGCCTTGACCGAGTTCAGGTATGCGGTCAGTGGAACTCCAACCCTCATCAGAGTCATCATCACCGGTTTTGTCAATCGAGACGGTGAATGTGTCACCCACCCTACCTTCATCTCTAAGTTTCTGGTATGTGTATTGCGACATTCTTACAGTTCTCGAAAGTTTGTTTATGTCAGACAGTATCTGGAAACGGATTCGCCACGCGGCGTACTTGGCAAACGACAAAGTCTTCATTTTCTGTCCCTCGCGCTTGTCACCATCGTCAATGTCTAGACCTTCAATGTCTGTCGTCTCGGGCTTCCGGTAGTTTATCATTGCGTTCATTAGTCCTTCCATTCCTGAAGATATGAGCTCGGCTTGGTCGAATGAACTCTTACCAATGAACTGAGATGCGATCTTCATTACCAAAGGTGTGTACAGCTTAGCCACAGCGTTGCGGCCTTTCTCAGTCTCAAGATCCATAGTCAGGTCGTCCATTGCCTTCCTTCCTGCCTCAAAGTCATCGCGTTCACTTTTCGACATTAGTGCCGGTATTAGTCTGAGTTTTCCCGACTTTTCGAGTTTCTTTACAAGTAATGACAACTCTTCAATATCTGCATCTGTCATACCGAACTCCTTAGCAATGCGCTTCTGCTCCGCCTTGGATGCCGAAACCATTCTCCTTATGATTTCTGGATCGTATATCTGGTATTTGTCAAGTAATGCACTTGCGAGGGTCACTTCCTCAGGTACCTTTCCCTGGATTCTCCTGTTGTACTCGGTAATCTCGTCCCGCAAAGCCTTAAGTGCGGAACTTGACATTCTTCCTTCTAGTATCTGTGATAGTTTCTTCATTTTAGCTATTGTTATAAGCAATCCAATAATAATTCTCTCCACTATGGATTTGAAGCTATCTCTTGGACTGCAAAGATTTTCACAGATCCCTTAATCTTACCACTTCCGGATATTATATTTATGCGTAATAATTTATGATTTGAACGCAATGAGTCTTTTTATTCCCACATTATTCAGGTACGGTAAGATTAGAAGGATAATCAGAAAGGTCAACGAGAACGAGAACCTTATCGGTAACCTAAGTAAGTTGTATGGGGTGCAGTTCAAGGAGGACTGGGTGGGCCGCTGGTACGCCGTACTCAACCCGTTGGTAAGCAAAATGGAGACTTTGGATGGTGTACCGTTCGAGTACACACCGGACGGGGTGTCGAACCGTGCGTATGTGGAGAAATGGTGCATGGATCACATGTTCGCAGCAAGCCAGTTCATAAAGAACAAAGAACTACTAGACATAATGTCGTATAGTCTAGATAGATTGGATGATAACGAGAACTACCTGTTTGTTCTCAAACCTATACTGTTCAACGACTTGATTAAGTCTGGTAAGCGTTTCTTTATATGTTCGCTTGCTATACTTGTCGTCATTGCGGTGCTGTTACTCACAGGCATAATATCACTATAAGAAATCAACTAAAATACAAGTATATACTTAATGACTGAAAAGAATTACCTATGGAAAGAAGGCGAGAGTGCCAAAGATTTCGCGACTCGCCTGCAATCAGAACTAGATGAGTACAAGAAGAAGGTACTTGATCTGAAGACCATCGAAGATGCGGAACTTGAAGAGAAGGCCTGCATTGAGGACGCAGAGAAATACGAGAAGTACATTGCCCAGACAGCATACGAACTGAAGAACGATGTGACCTATGATGGTTCGCACTACACCAAGAGAGAGATCGCCACAATGATTATGTACTTCATCGGCAAACAGGAAGTCAAGTGGGACTTCACTTTGGGTCTATACGAACTTTACAAGTTGTGGAAGAACGATGTGAACGTGCTTACTTTCCGCCAGCTTGACAGTACGCTTCGTGTTCTTGACCAGTGCCAGTTCAAAGGTTTCAAGGAGTGGAAAGACATTCTGGCAATCAACGAGTACTTCAAATCCAACCACGAGCAGTTCTCAATCGACACCGCTGGCACCATTTATCTTGCACAGCGTCACAATGCTGTGATGGATCAAATGGAGCTCTTGAAGACCATTAATGGTTCCAATAGTGTTAAAGAAAAAGAACCAGTAGAGCCGGTGGCCAAGGTAGAGAAGAAAAAGAAGTGACTCTTCCCTATGCAAAACACAACAAAGGCGGATTCCTAAAGGAGTCCGCCTTTGTTCGTTTATGGTTGTCAATCAAGTACATCAAGTAGTGCCCGCCTCAACTTCTGCCTTTGGTTACCATCCATTGAACGTATGCAGGATATTAGGTTGTCAGCTGTAAGGCACGGCGTCAGTACATTACCGAAGGCTATGTAGTCTAGTTGCTTGTCAATGTATTCTTTCCCCTCGAAAATGAGAGATACATCTGTGGGCTTTATGGGTTTCTTTGGTGAGTTTGCCCATTTGAAGAAAATATCAAGTCCCGTACTTTCTGTTTCCAGTTGGTGAAATGTCCTGATATGCATGTCGGTTATATCTATGGTTCTTCTTGCTCGATTATGTCGCTTATATCTGTGTTGGATTTCTGTTCTTGCTCTAGTGAGTTCCAGTTCACATCTTCACCACTCGTGTCATCTTTCCAGTTCGTGTTGAAATCACCTTCAGTGTCACCAAGAGACAGTACCTTCTGAGAAACGGTTTCGTGCACTGTGTTCACATTGTTTGCAGGGAACTTAAGTACGAAACCATCGACATAGGAGTCATCTTCTTTACTCTTTACACAGTTCGGTTGCCACCACCACTCATCTACACCGATTATATTGTGCTGGTCATCGTATCTGTACACACCTATCGTCTTTCCATAGTACACATTGTTGATATCTTGATCTGGGTCGTATAGTATCGCATACGCAGTGTCTATGTCCGTGTAAGGCCCGTAGTGCAAGTCAATCGGTTGAGGTCCATACAGTACGATCTGTCCAGGAAGTTTACCAATATATTTACTGTTTTTCATATATGCAAATGTGTTTATGACTAAGTATATTTATTGATAGTCATTTGAGTTCTGGCTTGTTATCAGTGTGTCATCCACAGACCATAACTGGAACGGTATTCTCCTACTGGATGTATCAGACCATATAGTTGACCATCTGTTGCCATCCACTTTACCGAAGACCGCAGCCACACTTCTGTTCATTACGGTTATTGCGTTTGTCTCGACCACAACGTATTGCGTACCATCAATGGTCATTTCCTTGCTAAGGTAGATGTCCATATTAGTTGTACCATCATTTAGGTTTGTTGGTGTCACAAAGAATGTACCGTCTTGTGTAACTGTTCCTTGGTCGAAGCTCTTAGGTATAGCCACTAATATCCTTGCGTTTGTCGACACTGTGTTTTCTGGAATCTCCATACCATAGGAAAGTCCCGTACTAGTTTCTGGTACCTGTATGTGGCTCTTTGACTTGACAAGTTGCTCAGTGATTGCATCCGCGTTCATTTTGGCGGAGCAACCCCAAGCGTACACATTCAGATAGTTGATTTCAGTGAACTTTGCAGTCAGGGTAAGACCACTGTATGGCATTGTGAACGAATAACTTGCATCTGTGCTCCTATTTACACTTCCTTCATACCAACCAGCGAATTCATAACCAGCCGCTGGTGTTGCGGTGACAGTTACAGAACTACCACCGTAGTACGAACTACTACCAGACTCACTTGTCTGTCCAGATCCATTAGGATCCGTCACAAGAGTAAGATTATACTTCGGTCTATTGAATGACATTACGACCGCTTTGTCTTCAGTAATGTTGCTTATGGTGTAACTGTATTGGTCACCAGATAGTGTCGGATGCACATTGGTACCATTGACAGTCATTTGGTTCAATACATATCCGGTGTTCCTGTTGAACTTCACTGTGTAGTTACCACCATGAGACACACTTACGGGCGAGACATCAGAAAAGCTTCCGGCGCCAGATGTCTGGTTGTTAAGCGTCACTTGGTGTCCGGATACGGAGAAGCAAGCTCTTATAGTTGTTGTCTGTGTTATCCGACCGGTCGTATATGTCGTTTCAGTTCCCACATTCGAGAAACTACCACTGTCACCGTACTTCACTTCCCAATGGTTGAACGAGTATGAAGAACTAGGGTGCGCTACAAGTTTGAGTCCTGTACCGTAGTCTATTTGGTGCTCACCAAGGAAGCTACTGGATTGCCCCTGAACGGTCACATCCAAACCACTTTGACCACTCGGTTCGAGTTCTACTTTGAGTGTCACCTTTATCAGTGAGAAGTTGGCTACAAGAGTGTGGTTGGCGTTCACAGTGAAGCTGTAGTTGGCATTGGTGGATACCACAGCACCGTGTTCAGTCCAGTTGGTGAAAGTGTAACCTTCATTAGGTGTAGCCTCAACGGTGCAGTTGTCTCCTTGAGAGAATGTACCACCACCGGTCACAGTACCACCACTAGTCGGGTTAGCTGACACATTTACTGTATATCCGTTGTGGATGAACACTGCAACGAGATCTCTGTCACCAGTGACGGTGAAAGTATAGTTGGCACTCGTTGAAACTTGGCTTCCGTTCTCGGTCCACTTGCTGAAGGTGTAGTCCGTGTTAGCAGTTGCATGAACAGTGCAACTTTGACCATAAGTGTATGAACCACTACCAGAAGTCTCACCACCGCTGGTCGGACTAGGAGTTGCCTTCACTAGATAACTGTTTGCACTGAAGTTTGCTACAAGTGTATGGTCACCGTCAACTGTGAAAGTATATTCAGCACTGTTAGAAACTAGATTGCCGTTCTCAGTCCAGTTAACGAACTGGTATCCCGATGCTGGGGTAGCTGAAACGGTGCAGCTTGTCCCGTAGTTGTATGTGCCACCACCACTCACTGTTCCTCCGTTACTCGGGTTGGCGGAAACACTTATGGTCTTCGGTTTTCCTGAGAACCGGGCCGTATATGTCCTGTTTTCACCAGTTATTTGCATCTCTAAAGACGCTGAAGTGTTTTCGTAACCGTTCGGTCCAACCCATTTCGAGAAGTTGTGGTTGGCACTTGGTGTTGCGGTAAGTACACAAGTCTCGTTCGGATAGAAATCAACCATTACAGGTAACCCACTACTAGTCTCCTCCTCAACCTGAGTTTCGCTGTTCTTTATCTTAGCTTTGCAACCTGTCTTACCATCTGTTTTCACCGACACTCTTATCTTACCGTTTTCACTGAAACTCGCAACATAAGTGGCGTTGCCGACTATAGCAGGTGTTGTGTACTGCATACTGGTAGACACATTCACGCCGTTGATTATCCATCCAATGAATGTGTACTGGTTGGGGTTACTGTTTGTCACACTCAAAGTTGCTGTCTGACCGTATGTGTAAGTTCCTGCACCAGTGACCGAACCGGCACCCGAAGGATCTGAGTATGCGGTTATGCTGTATTCTGCATCGGTGAAGTTCGCGACAAGGTTTCGGTCCGAGTCCCCGACAGTGATGCTAAGTACCTGTTCCGTTGAGACGACTTCAGCGTTCTCTGTCCAGTTGACGAATCTAGTCTTTGTGTTTCCACCTGCATCAGTGTTCGGCAGGGCAGCAATCGTGACAGTTGAACCTACGGCGGCTCTCTGAGTGAAAGACTGCTGGTTGTTCACAGTTCCTTTTCCTTCTGGGTTCACTGTAGCGGTTATTGTCCTTGTAGGTGTGTTGCTACTGAAATGCGCGACAATCGTTGTCGAACCACCGACTTGGAAACTGTACTGGTGGTTGTCTCCGGTACCAGTACCAGCATACGAACCATTGTTAGTGTAATGGTCGAATAGATAGTATTCACTCGATATAGATATCTGTGCCGTGCATGTCTCACCGAACTTGTATGTCGAACCAGTTTCCGGTTGAGACAGACTTACAGATATACCTTGCGCAGAAGGGTTCGTGGATGCCGACACGGAATAGTACAGTGGCATCATGACCACGGTAAGGTTCCTGTCTTCAACCACATTCTCGACATTTATCTGTGTTATAGTCTGGTCCCCGTTCTTGCACTCCCATCCTGTAGCAGGGTCCAATGTTATGGTGTAACTTGAACCGTGGTACACTTGCACGGAAACCACTCTATAGCTCTCGTTTGCGGACACTTGGGTGAACCCGTATCCACTGACATATTTCCAACCGTTTGTGCCGAACCTGTATGTCAATGTGACGGTGTGTCTTTCCGGTGCACTAGATTCACCTCGGATGAACAGATAGTTAAGTAAGTTCTCGATTGTGTACACTCCGGGAAGAATGTCTCTATACTTTACAGGATCTACTTCTCGGCAATGGTCCACAGCATCGTGGAACTCGTTCAGTGTAATGTCGAAGTCCCAATCATCCCAATATGCACCGGTGCGTCCGGTAATCATCCGTATCACTGTAGCCGTCTCGTTTGTGTCCTGTATGTGTATCTTAAGACCTGGGTAAAGCATAAGACCGACAGCCCTGTGACTCGAAAGTAGAGATCTGTTCTTTATAGTCTCTCGTATGTCGACTGGAACTGATGTCGATGGATATATTCCTGTGGTCACCTGAAGGGCAGCCACATTGTTGTTACCACCGTAGTCAATCATATCTGCTGAAGGCATAGCGTAATCTATTCATATTTTTATCTTGCCAATAGTACCGAGTATTCCATTGCCAGAGTGGTGTTTACTGACTGGTCGGCACCGAACAAGTATACTGTGTATGCGTAACTTGTGTTCTCGTACTGTATAGAGGCGTTGTCCATCTTAATATAGTCCGTCTCAAGTCCTTGACCTGTGTACACCTGAGAGAACACTCTATCTACTATTGTGGATATGAGCATTGGATTAGATGTAGCTCTCGGTATGGCAACGAACATTCTACCAGTGTACATTCCGGTGTTTGAACCGTTGTACTCCTCTTCCGACTTTTCGGGATCTAAGCATATCTTGAAAGTGGTGGATATCGTGTTTCCTTCTATACCGAAGAACATGTTCCACTTACTAGGGTCGAAGTCGGTTGCGACATAGTCAGATATCCAGTTGCAGACGGATGTGGGCTGCCAGTTTCCGCCTGTGTCAATCTTCGGTATAAAACCGTATATTATGCCCACCTCGTTTATAGAAGGAGATGCGTTTGTGAACAGCATCATATCTATAACTCTTGATATGCTACCGTTTGTGTACTTCAACAGGTTGGCAAGAGTCAAACCGTACGGTATCAGGCCTATGGGGTTGGTCACCCTAATGGAAAGTCTTCTCGACTCTGGATCGGTGCCTCCTATGTACTGACTATTGTACGAGTCACCTATAAGGTTGAGGCCCATGTACAACTTGTGCAGGGTCACGGTTCCGCCTTGAACATCCTCTTGGTCGCAGTCAATGTCTTGGTCAACGAAGTACAAGTCCTCATCGGATATTACCGGTAGGTTGTCTGGTCCCATTGTACTGACCATCTGGTCATACTCTTCTTGATTGCCGAACCGGAAGTCTATAAGCTTGTTGAAAATGTTGTCTACTCTACTCATGTTCACTATGGAATTTATATCCAAAATAATAACCTTGACCTATCTCTTGGAAAAGGTATTCTTTTACTGTCGGACAATTCACCATAGATTTATTATTCCGTAAGATAAACTTGAAATCCAAAATGGGAAAATGCAACTTACTGGCTCCTCCAGTCCATTCAACTGGAAACTTCATATTGTTCTCTCAGTACGCCGAGGACTTGACGAGGGCGAGCCAATCAGAAGATTTCTATAGAGTGACTCCATCGAAGTACATTCTACTAAAACTCAACGCCACACTAGGTACCGAATACAATGGACCGGCAAGGTTTGCTGAGTTTTTCCAGAACTACTACGAAAACTCATGTTCAATCATACGTTCTCAGGAACCAGACTGGACACCTGAGTGGTCGTTGGCACTACTATGGAAGACAATGTTCAACATTGTCGTACCTACAAGTTTCGGTACCAGAAAACCACTAATGGACACACCGGTACCATCAGAATCTCCTTTGGGTCTATATTCAGCGTCCCTGTTGAAGATAGGCGACATAAACATCACATCAACTAGGCAGTTCGATGGTATAAACTATAGTGAGATATATGTGAACGTGCCTCAAGGTGAGAAGCCTTGCAAGTATGTGTTTCACAACTACGCTCAGGATCTAAGTAGGATATACACATACACGCCGGTCATTTCAGGGCAGCAGACCGAACCGTACATAGTCGGTTATCCTGATTCTGAATATCCTGCGCGACCAAGCAACCCATGGCCATCAAACCATCTTAAAGTCACCGCCTCGGGTAGAACAGTTCAGTATTACGACAGTTATGTTTCCGGTGGATACAACTACGAGATATTCCGTACAACGGACTACGAACTTGACATGGAAGAGGTTGAGGAGATAGACAACGTGAACAGCTATGAGTTCAACGCCATACTCATACTTTACGATGTACACAAGAAGAACCTCGAAGACCCCAGTGACATAACCATATACAGGAACATTCCGATGGGTCTGTACTTGACAGGGACACCAAGTCTAGGCGGGATGACCAATCCTGTAAAGATATGGGTGAACAACGCCGACATATATGAGCAAGGGACATCATACGGTCTACGTATATGCACAAGATATGTGAGTACGCAGAACCAACTTCACATAATAGACAGTACGATTGAGGATGTGAGTGACATGTACGACCAGTACGCAGCAGTAATGGGAAAGATAGGTGACTCACAGGTCAAGATGGATGAGATTCTGAACAGTTTGAAGGACTACCAGAACAACATCACATCACATCTTGGAAATGTCAAGAACTTCAAGGTGAATGTACCGTACATTAGGGAGTTGGGAGGAATTCCTTATTGGTTCGTGAACGGCCGGAACCTTGGTGTGGCTACAAGTTACAACACACTGAGGTGGCAGAACTACTAAAAATAGAGATAATGAAATGCCGTCAAAGTCAAAGTCACAGCAGCGTCTTTTCGGAATGGCACTTGCTGTAAGAAAGGGAGAACTCAAACGCTCTGAAGTCGAAAAGGAAGTTCTGGATATAGTAGATAGTGACATGAAGACTAGTGAACTTGAGGAGTTCGCAAAGCACAGAACATCTGACCGTGAACGTGTGACTGAAGGGAACGACCAAGACCCTACACTGGATCGGACAGACGATGCAACGAAGATACAGAACCGCATCGGTGACCAACCGCAGAAGTCTGAATCTGGAAAGTCGCCACTAGAAACATATCTTAGGAACCTGAGATACTCAGGGAAGATGAGACCAATCATAGATGTAAAACCGGTCAAGAAGTATGTGTTCGTGGTAATAAAACCCGGTTTCTCTTCAATGTCCAAAGACATTATAGACCGGTTCGATGAGGATGGCTTCACCGTGTACAAGACAAGGACAAAACTACTTTCGCTTCGCGAGGCCAAGCAGCTATACTATGTACACAAGGACGAGGATTTCTATGAGGAACTGTGCAAGTATATGTCAAGTGATTTCACTATAGGCATACTTTTCGAGTATCCGTCCGACTGGACACCAAAGGAGGCTTTCAGTAAGGTAGATGCGATAAAGGAAGAGATAAGGAAAGAACACCAAGAGAGTGACATGAGGAATGTGCTGCATTCTTCTGACAACTTGCAAAACATGAGGTTGGAGAGTTCAATGTACTTCAACGAGTTAATCTAACAAAAACACACACGCATACGCATACAGTTTATGGATAACAGTGAAGTGATATTCCGTAGAGGACACAAAGAGAACCTACCTGACGATATAACCGATGGTGCAATAAGCATAGACACCAGACAGGGCCAGATGTACGCTGACATTGTTGAGGAAGGAGAAAGAAAGAGAATATACCTAGGTGGTGGTATGTTCGCTTTGTCCGACAGCAACGGACCCAACAAGACAATCGAGATACCTGGAGTATATGAATACTTTGAAGGCCTAATGGTGACGGTGGTGTTCACTGACATGGACAACACAGACGTTTCACCAATGACGCTTGGCATAAACGATCTGGCATCAGTACCGTTGCGTTCCGATGAAGATACACCGATAACTTGCGTAGAGATAGTGAAAGGTGTGCCTTATATGTTCGCAATCAGGTATCTATACAGTGCTCAGGCTGAGCAGAACATACCGGTGTTTATCATAAACTCTGGAAATGTCGATAGTAGGCCGAAATGGAAGCACATTAACAGTATGGTCGGTCTCTGACAGATCAGGCAAGTCCAGTAGACAATCTCGCATACCAACGTGTGCGAGATTTTTCTTTACAGTAAAACCGTTTATATTCATAGACTATACAGAAATACAAAATGGATAGGTACAGTATAACTGTCGGTGTAGATCCATCTATAAACTCGACCGGATTGTGTGTGTACAGTTACACCAACGGCAAAGGAGAAGTCAAAGACTACTACTGCATAGGGGCTAACTGCTCGGGCTCGAAGCCATCGAAGGAGACGCTTGAGTTCTACAAAACCCACGGTATAAAGTTCATAGACTATGGAAAGAATCCTGATAGACCGAACGACTATACCCTTAGAGAAATGGTGAAGACCAAAAACATAATGAACTCCGAGTACGAATTGAGCAAGGTACTTGAGTCCGTATCAGAGGAATACGGTGGTATAGACTGCGTAGTAATGGAGGGTGTGTCGTACGGAAGTGTATCCGGATCTTCGATAGTGGATCTGGCTGGACTGAACTTCGTGTATAGAGAGGCCATACTCAGTATCTGCAGTCGTCTTGTCATAGCTTCACCAATGGAGATAAAGAAGTTCGCTGTAGGTAACGGTGGTGTGGACAAAGACATAATGATTAAAGTCTGGTCGAAGTGCGAGGGTGTCATTGTACCAGAAGGGTGCAAGGCGAAGATAGATGACATTGCCGATGCCTATTTCATGTCACTGTATGCAATGTGCCAGTGCAACCCGGATTTCGAGAAGTCACTAGATATACCTAAGGTTGACATACCGAAGAGACACACAGACAGAAAGAAGCAGGACATACCAGACGATGTACTCAGTGCGTTCAAAACGATGTAGTCTTATATTATTCTATCTACCGGTATATCATATCAGACCGATTTTTTCTTAATTATTATAGACACAGATACATTACATTTTAGAGATGCCAAGTACTACGAGTACAGCGAAAAAGAAACCAACCACAGGTGCCGAGAAGACACAAGTGGGTTTTGTGTCGGCACTGGTCGATAAATACGGTTCAGTGACCGTGTCCATAGCTACATTGATAATAGCTATAGTCTTTTGCATGTGGTTCACTACAAGACAAGTCAACTGGATGCAGAACCAGTTCGAGAGAATGCAAGAGAAGAACAATATTGAATTGGTAGAGACTATACAGACGACAGTAGACGATGCTGTAAAGTGCGCTTTGGACCAGCGCGACTACGACCACAACCAGCGTGCAATGCGCAGAATAGCTATCGGACCTAGAGTGCAGGCCGAAATCAAGCGCGGACTAGTCGACATAGGTTGCGATGACATTCTGGTGTGCGAATACCACAACGGTTATACCAATATAGCCACCAGCTTACCGTTCTGCAGGTATTCTGTGACATACGAAGCGGTCCGTCCAGGATTCACTCAGATAGCTAACGACTTCCAAGGTCTATCCATATCACCACTGATTACAATGTGCGAGCCTGGAAAAGTGTCATGCTTCACAAAGAACCAGATAAAAGACATAGATAGTTACATATATTATTTTGTAGAAAGAGAGAAAGTTAGAGAACTGTGGGGTTGCCCCATTGTGTATAAAGGAGTCCAGTGCGGTGTAGTGGTAGCTATAACGATACAGAACCACAACGTAAACCAAGACAAGTTGCTAGAACTATCTAACGAGCTCTCGCAGTACCTACAAGTTACAGAATAAGAAAACTATAAAGATATGAATCCGAAATCCAGAATATTGCTCCAAATCGAGGTTCTTGAGGCCGTGCAGAGGCTTAAGGAATATGCACAATACCTGTTCGAGTCATTCCAGATAGATGACATTGTTCTGGGGATAATGAACAACCAGCCCCAGGAGATAACGGTGGGCTATATGTGCGAGGCAAAGGAGTTCGACACATTGGACAAGGCACTTGAAGGATTTGACCCTTGCAAGGACTGCCTTAGAGTGGTCGAAGGAAAGTACTATCGCGGAAAGTGGTCCTCAGCTCCTGTGGTGTGCGAAGGAAAGATCCTTAACATATCAAACTTCAAGGAGATCTGATATGCCACTTATAAAGCCGACACTTAAAATGCAGTTACAGAACGACCTCAAAGATGTCTTTGAGGAAGCGTTTGAGGAAGCGTACAAGGATTCTGTAATCGGTGAACAGGACGACAACTCCAAGAAGGTGGCCAACAAAATGGCTAAGAACTTCTCGAAGACCGCCGCTCGCATCGTGTCCCAGAAACTATCTGGTAAACTTGCCGATGCCATAGACAGCTACATAAAGAGTATGTCGATAACCGTCACTGCTGCACCCCAAGCATCACTTGCTTGCGCTGTCGGTCCCGTGACCGGTGTGGTAATGATTCCGCCAACATTCTTCACTATATCATAGTGGATAGAGACCGGCAAGTCAGTACAGTGCATCCTTTTGGAATATACACTTGAGTCCCGATAGTCCCTGAGCAACGGCTCAAACTACCGGGTTTTGTTGTTTTATTATTCCGTCAATAAAGACACTTATACCGAATGAACCCAGCAATATCACTGTCCCCAAGGTTCGACACATTCGTCTTCAAGTTCCCGAAAGACTGGTTCCCGAAACCGATACTTGACAGGTACTCGAGAATGATCTCAGAGAACCAGTCCGTAATACTTGATCCGGTCGACTATCTTAACGAGTCTATCAGTGGTGTGACATTCCCTGGACTTTCTGACCTGAACATTCTTCAGCAACAGACAAGCATCAACTACGGCAAGGGCACCGGACAAGGACTTGGTCATCTAAAGAGAGAGCCGATACACGACAACGCATACTTTTCTCCAGACAACATACTTTCAAAGATAGACAAGGAGTTCACCGTCACGTTCAGAAGAAACTCTGGCCTGTACAACTATTTCCTTATGTACGAGACCATAATGTGGAAGTACGACAAGCGGACAATCAAAGAGAAAGGCAACGATGACCTTTTCCAGTTGTACATACTCGATGACACCGGTGTGGTGACGGCGCGCATTGAGATACACCAACCGGTACCGCAAGGAATCGATGGTCTGGACTTCGGATACGACAAGGTTGAACGGCAGAACGAGAATTTCACAGTGACATTCAACTTCAACAACATAGATTATACTTTCTTGCCTGGAAGAGGCGACATAAACCCGAAATGACGGTTCTGGTGAGGGAAGAACCAAAAGTGATAGGTTTACTATCTGGCAAAACAAAAACCGTCAGGGACGAGTCTCTGACGGTTCATTTTCGGTTTCTTGTTACGGTGCACTAGTATATGGTGTATGTCTTGACTCTTATGAGCTCGTTCTCCATGATACCGAACACCTTCGCGATATAGGCATCGAGTTCTGAGAAGAACCTTTCCTTCTCGTCTTCGATTGCCATCATGTGCTCTTCCAGACTTTCGCCTTCTTTTCGAGAGGGCATCTCCATCAGTCTTATTCCTGACAGTCTTTCAAGTTTGTCCACTTCTGTCTCGAATGTGAATTCTTTGGTTTTCACAGATCCGGTTTCGGCGGTATGCTGTTCGCCTAATATTCTAATTCTCATCCCTTTATCCGTTTCATTACTTGGCTAGTTCTGGATCCCAGTATGCGCTTTCCCAAGCGTTTGCTGCGTCAATCATCCACCATTTGTCACCGTTGACAAGTATGTCTATGCTCCATTCGCCGTGCATACCTTCAACGTGTACAAGACGCTTCTCGAGTTCGTTCAGTATCTCGGTTCTTCTTGCCAGATACTCGTCAAAGACGACAGGATAGGCCTCTGAGTACTCTTGCTCATCTTCGGTGCCGACCATGTGCGGATAGCAGTATTCCCAGTCCCAATAGAACTTGTCGTACAGTACCTTCTTTCTGTCGAAGTCGTAGAACACTCTCATTTCAGGACGGAAGGGCATTCCGTTGTAGATGCACGGTGTACCCGGAACCGGTTCGATCCATTCGCGGAACACGAACTCAAGGTCTCCGCAGGTGTCGAAGCACAGGGCAGCCTCCTCGATGTTGAAAATGTGCTTTGCAATAGTCTTGGTGCCCACCTGCTCCAAAAGGCACGATTTCGCGAAATCGAACTTGTTGGAGAAGCAACCGTTCTTCATGAACAACTTATCTGGTATGCCACCGAAGGCGCGCTTGATTTCTGGCATCACCTCCGTCTCGACCCATTCTTCCACAACCGGAATGTCGGTCTCGCAGTTCTCGCAGACAAGGTGCGGAAGAAGTTCTTCTGGTGCAGCGACAATCACCGTGAACGGTGTGGGCAGAACACCTACGAAACGGTTGTACCACTTCGAGAAGTTGTTCGGGTTGTTCTTTTCCCATTCCAACCAGTTCTTTCTTCCTTGTTCAAGTTCCTCTTCGGTTGGGGCAAGGATAGGTTTTGTCTCGGTATTTCCCATATCTGTATAGTTTATCTGTTTCTATATTTCATAGTTAAAATCTTTTGAATTCAATCTCGTTACCATCCTTGTCAAGGTAGAACTCTTTCTCTACAATCAAGCGCTTGGCGAGTGACAAGAACTTGTCTTCATCAGAACCGCAGTCAATGCAGTTTCTGTGCTTGTAGATCTGGTTCACACCGCTGTTCCAGAAACTTCCGGTGAAATTCTCTGTCCTACCACTTGGCCATTTTTGTGTGTGTTCATAAGAACTCGCTATCAGGCACTGGTCCGGTTCATCGCAGACTGTCCAGTGCAGACCGCAGTAACCCATTTCCTCTAACTTCTTGTGGAGTTCGGCACTGTTGTGGTCCAGGAACAGGCAGTTGATAAAGTATTTAGGAAAGCCACTCATGTTGTATCGTTTACAGTTATATATGAAAGATACTTTAGTAACTTAAATGCCGAAAATCATTCTCAATGTGTAGTCTGAGGCGTTCTTGAACAGTTCCACATTCAGCTTCTTTCTGTTGTATCCGAACAGAAGCTCACCTCCGTAGCAAGCGTTCCCGTATTTCACGATTGCTTCGATCTGTTTCTTTGTCATTGGGACAGGTTCATCGGTCCTAATGCAGTCGTAGCCTTCGTATGTCACCCAGTCGTGGTGGAACTTCACGAAACCTTTGTAAGCTGAAAGATAGTAGTCGTTCGAGAATTCCTTCAAGCTTTCAGGCTTGGTGAAGTGGTAGTATTCCATCAACTCGTCAGCTAACTGGATATGCAGGTAGTTTCCTGTGGTACCGTTCAGTGCGAAGCACTTGCCATCGGGAGCAATCCAACCGGCATCGTAACCGTCTTCGATGTTGACGGGTCCGAAGTTGTCAAGTGCCTCATCAATCTTATTTTGACTTTCAATGTACTGAGTCAATAGATCACCTTTTGCGTTCTTGGAACCGAACTCCTTTGCCATCTCATCAGTGTCAGGTATCGACATTTTTCTGGTTCTATAGAGCAGGCCATGACACCAGAGACGAAATCTTGGATGGTCGGCATCCATTGGTTCTCGAAATTGTACCTGAGATGCTTGTTCGTCATCTGCCAATACAAGTCACTTTCTGAATTGCTGCGCTTCGCGTTCTTGTCATCTGGAAAGTTCTCGTCCAAGAAGTCGAGCATACGGGCGATCTTGTCTTTGTTCTCAATGACATTCAGGCAGTGTCTAAGTACCTTGACAATCTTGTAGAACTTATGCACACCAGTTTCTCTGGCAAATGTGTTTCTCGTATATCCATCGGAAAGGTCACCCACAAGCCTTTCAAGTTCGGACTCGAACTCACCGGGCTTGGAGTCGATGACTGCTTTGGCGGCGTACCGGGCCGGAATCGTCAGTTCGACATCTGCGGTGACACCTGGAATGTTCGCAAGGAACTTACCGTAGAGCTGACCCGGGATCTCGAGTCTCACATTGTCTGAGACCATTCTAGTGACATTCGAGATCTCGAGTGCGAGGTGGTCCCAATTCTCATCGTTATCCTCATCGACATAGTCTCTGAAGTTCTTCTCGATTAGACGGACGACATCGTCTCTGGTTATCTCAGGATATTCTTTCTGACGGTCTTCGGAAAGTTCTGAGCGCTCACACACATTGACAATGCACTTGACTGGGTCATCTACAGTGACGACAAGCTGTCCGGTTGTCAGCCTTCCAGTAAGGTTGTCTGGGCACCCGAAAGCGTCTTTCCAGATACTGAGTGCTTTATCGACATCGAGCTTGTAAATGTTGTCTCGGGCGATTTCTGCGAGGCGGATTCCTAAGTCTTCTCCGATTGAAAAGTGTACAGTTGACATTTTATTTGCTATTTAAGGTTTTCACACTTACATATAAAAGAAACCCCTATAACTTAAGCGCCACGGAAATTGCACACATCAGAATTAGCGCACCTTTTACCGCAGAACTTGCAGTAACCGTGCAGTGAAGAGTACGGTTTCACCCAACCAATGCAGTTGGAGCAAAGTATGATTTCAGATTCTATTTCTGTATAGGACCGTCTGTTCTCTCCCCTTTTAATCATTCCAGATACCTTTAGGGAAAACAATCCTGTCTCGGTACTCTTCATTTACACCTTTCAGTGTCTCTTCGAGGTCTCGTCCTTGGATGAACTGCAAGCAATCGTAAGTGCAGAAATTCACTGGGTGTGAAATGTCAACGACCCTTACGATGTACAGTGGTTCCCCAAGGTCACGGTCGACATCTATGCAAAGTAACAGTGTCTTGTTCATGGCAATCAGGGTATGTAAAGGTTGAGCATTGCGTCTTTCTTCAACTCCATATCACCGTGGAAGTCGAACGGGCTGAAAAACTTGAGAATCTTTTCTCTTATACCGTCCAACTCTCTTGTGTCAAACGGTCTTGTGACGATGTGCCAACCGTGTGCTGTCGGTATCGTGCCGATAATCTTGTTCTCGTTGCATGGACCAATGCACTTCATATAGTCGTAAAGTGAATTACTAAGTCCGTCAATAAGTTTGTACGGTTCGTAGAAGTCCGAAAGGTTTGCCCTTTCACCATCATTATAGATTAGATCAATGTCGATTATCCAGTTCTTGTCACCGCACCCATGGGCAGCAGCCTCACTTGTGAAAAGGTGCTTTATGCCGTAGTAGTTGCCACTGATGATGCTGTCAGTGAGACTCTTGAGCATGTGCCCAGCGGTGATCTTGTAACTTCTTCGGTTAATGTATATTCCGGCCCTTGCACCGAAGTACTCACACAGACCTGTTATCTCTTGCTTGTTGCGGTAAAGCGCATCGATTGAGTCGATACCGTAAGTCTTTATAAGTCTGGTCGACTTGTCAAGAGAAGGAATGTCCTTCTTCCGCTGGATAATGTTCAGCAGATAGAACTTTTCTGGTTCTGAGAAATCCAGGAAACTGGATATGATGTCGAAATTGTCAGTTTTCATTTGTCAAGTTTTCTATGTTTTCTGACGGTTTCCTGTATTCTTCGAAGTACACAGAGTTACCGTCTTCTCTAAGTATCCAGGTACATGCTGGTCTGGTACCGTTTATGCAAAGGTCCGTCAAGTGCATTGCGCATTTTCTACAGTCGTGTGATGTATCTGTACCTTTTGTTACTTTGTACAAAATTTGCGGACCACTATCGAGCATGAAAATCTCTCCTATTTCCAAGAAACAGCTCGACTCTGTCACCAAGGTCACTTTCAGTTCTGTTTTCTTTCCTCTTCTACTTACTGCCATGTCATTAGTATATGCGGTTGAAGTATACATCTACGTTGTCATCCCTTTTGAAAGCATTGCATTCTGGAACGTATCTTCTACTAATTTTGCAAATGTGTGAAAGATCACAGTCTGGGCACCATTTGGTGCCTTGGCAAGCCCTGACCTCATACAGGGCGCTACGCATGTCTCTAACTATCCTGAAAACGGTACCGATCTCAAGGTACTCACCGCCGAAGACGGTCGATATTTTAGAGTTCTTTATCTTGTTATAGTTCTCGCCTCTACTTACTGCCATTGTGGTAACTCTTTGAAACATACATCTGTTTCATCACTTCGCTCATAACTGAGACAAAGCGGTATACAATCTGAGTCTGCATCACATATATCGAATAAACCGCACTCGTTGCAGTTCTTATACCGTTTGCAAACTTTGTACACCTTTGATCTGTCATCCTCATAGTAGAATCTTGTCCCTATGGGCAAGTAAAGATGACTGCAGTCTCCGCAGATAACCATAGGGTACTTTCCTGTGCGTCTATCTTTCTTTATAGCCATACACACTAAAGTTCAGAACACTTGAAGTCGTCTGGATCGACTTGCGGTGATGAATGGTAAAGATCTTCAAGTTCTAAGTCAAGGTTGCAGTCGTGGTCCGTCATAACTCGAACTATTTTGATACAGATTCCTTTACAAGTTCTCTCATTTCCTTTTCCTTACCGTCTATGAGCAACTGTATCTCCTTCCGTCTAGCCTTTCGCCAGCATGGAAGTACCTTACTAATGGTGATCTGGGATGGGTTCAACCACTTGTAGTCACCCACCGAGTACTCGTCCATAGACGGTGTCAAATGGTCTCTTATGCAAACGTACAGTGTTACAGGTGAGTTCGTGTTCGCGATCTTGCACAACTCGTCCACCATCCCTTTGATTCTCTGGACAATGTCCCAACCACCATCGCAGTAACTCCATAGTTCGAGAATGTCTCCATCTATGTCAGCCTTTAGCGTCTCTACTCTTATAGAACTATCCATGTGTCAGTCAATTATGATTAGTGTTAGAAGTAAAAGCACACTGAACACTGGCGTGAAAAGTATGCTCCAAATGAACCACCATGTGAAGTGCCTGCCTTTCGAGTGGGCAAGGCATCCGATTAGAGCACTTGTTATCAGATACAGCATTGTCAGAAATTCTCTTTTATCTTGTCATAGTCAGCATCGGCACCGAGTCTGAACCTGACCCACGTTGCGTGCTCAAACAGATACCTCTTGGCATCCTCCTTTGAGTCTAGTTTCTCCCAACCTGCACTTTTGGCGCACCACCACACACCGTTGATCTCGAAGCAAATGTCATCGTTTGTGTAACCCCTATCCCAGACCGTAGGATTGTACTTGCAACCGTCCGCCTTGATGGTCTTGCGTTCAACGAGGTCACCGTTCTTGTCTCTTGTAAAGTTCCAGCAACTGTGGTTTGTCAGGTGCCAGATAGTGTCTGGATGTATTTCACCATCCTTTGCCGATACGGTACCTATGCGGTTGAACGAACATTCCTTCCCGTTGAGGTCCGCAAGCATCTGGTAAACTTCTACTTTCACTTTCATTTCATTATACAGTTATTTCACCGATTTTCTCCTCGGTCGTGTTTTCTTCGTGTCCTGAACTACTATCTATGCCCTGCACATACACCTTAGAGTCGTCCAAGTCGACTATCACGTCTGGTTGCAACCAAGGTATGAAATCCTTGTGGCATGAACAGACGACAACATTCCTAAGGTCTTCTTTCAGTACAAGTCTTCTGAGACCTCTTGACACCGTCTCGGCCACTGACCTGTCCACCATACTGGTGAACTCATCGAAAACGGTACCGTTGTCGAGTTGAAGAGCAAGTAGTGCTCGGAACTTCTCGCCTTCTGAAAGATCTGAATATCTCTTGCACCAGCAACGTGTGGGGTCTAGACCAAGGGTGCGGAACTCAGCAATGAACATTCTTGCAGCGTCTTCTACATCTTGTGTCTTCTGGTCGTATGACTCTGGTAAGTACTTGTCTGGGTAGTACTGCCTTTCTGAGGGTTTCTCACTCAATGACTTGAGCATTGTACTTTTACCACTTCCAGATTTCCCCACGATTGCCAGAATCCTGTAATCTGGTAGTTGCGGGACATTGAACGGGTAGAACTTGCATACACCGTCAAACGGCATGTCGAAGCACTCGTTTGCCATGTCAGTCAGATCATCAGTCTTCACGGTTCTGGTAAGTGGTTTGTCTGAGCGCTCTATGGCGCAGAATTCTCTATAGTTCTTTGGTACCATTTAGTTCTTTTTTATGACGAATACTGTGTGCTTGATTTCACCGTTGTCTTCGAACTCGTACTTGTTCATCACGACTTCGTATTCTACACCGTCAACGACAACCAAGTCTCCTTTAGATAGGTTGACATTGCCGAAGATGTACATACGCCTTATGAGTTTGTGCATACCGTAACGGTAGTCGAACTCGTAGAATTGTATCGGTTGTTTCATTGGTTGTTTGTTTTTATGTCACACGAATAGTTGCCGTTCTCGCCTTCGAGTGTCACATCGGTGATCTCGATTGGCTTGCCGTTCATCGTTACCGGTATATCGCCACTGGTGAGCATATACACCACATCTCTTAGACTCAGTATAAGTTTGTTGGCTGTCATGTTCAGTCTCCCTCTTCGACAAGTTCTGTCGAGTACTGTATGGAATGGTCGAACTTCAGTGCATACCGTGAAAGTTGCCTGACCAGTGCCTCGAACCGGTCCTTCTGAGATACGGGTACATCGACAAACGCGATCTCATCACCGTTGTCGAACAGTCTTGTTCTAAACTTCTTCATTGTCAATCAAAGGGGTTAGTTCTGTTATCACTTTTGCAATCTTGTCTCTACTGTCCTCAAGTGCTTCCCAGTCTTCTTGCTCATCGACCGCATCGGCTGAAAGTGTCAGTTCGATGCTAGAGTGAGCCAGAGTGAGCAACTGGATGGCCTCAACGACCTGTGACTTCTGCCATATACTTAATCCACTCATAGTTCCGTGTCGTTTTTTTTCTTCATACATTATCAGTGAAAACACAATTACTAAGCAAAGTGTCAAGACCGCATAGAATTAGAATTGGTCAATTGCTTTGCAAATGTGGTCGTACACCTTTCTGAGGTCTGAGACTGTCTCATCAGGGGTGTCACCGCTGTACATTACATTGTCAAGACGGTGGCGGATTGAATCCAGTTCTGACTGGATATTGTACAGTTCGATTTTCTTTCCTTGTGACAGTTTGTAGAATTTTCTAATCATGTCGTTTACTGTTTGGGTGTTACACTGATATATAAAAGATATGCCAGATACTTAATGCTAGAAAACAAGAAAACCCGTCCTTACGGGCGGGTCATCTTGATTCTGAATGGAACTTGTGCTCTGGGCACGAGTACCGTATGTCGTCTATCTTCACAGGGCAACCGGGTATCAGCACGCAGAACAAGCCTTTGCCGTTTATCTCGGTCCTGTAGCAGTTAATGCACATTCTTTTCGCCGGTTTCACTTTTCCCATTGCCTAGTATCTTGTGGGTTCCATAGAGTATAGCAGTTGACATTGACACGGATACCAATAGCATCAGAGACCAGAACTCGAAAGAATCAGTCATTCTTGAACTGGAAAATTCTCTTGTAGTCTCTTGAACCTTCAATACCCTTACTGTTGTACCATACTATCAGGTATCTGTGACCGCCCATCTCGATTACATCCAGCAACGGTTCATAGACTTGGTACAGTCTTATGGTGGTCAAGGCCAAGGCAAGTATGATTATTCCTGCAACCATTCTTAGTCAAGCCATTTTTTCGAGAAGTTCGTGTCCTCTTTGAATTCGATCTCACCACTGATGAGTCCAGCCAAAATAAGTGCGGAAATGACAACTGTGAATATCAGACCAGCTATGGGGATGAACATTAAGATTGTCCCCCAGTAGGCAATTCTTGGTATGTGCGGTTCATCTACCTGTTTCCTGAAGAACATCACAGCAAGAAAGTACAGTACCGGCGGAAGAATCCATAGTAAGAATTGTATCATAGAAATTATAGTTTTGACGTTTTTTCCAAATGATTTCTTATGAAAGACTCTGGCGCAAGTGCACCAGAGTCTTTCTATCAATGCATGTCAGATCACTTGCTGGGTTTCGGCATTTCGATGAAAGGGAAAGCACCGTTTCCTGTGTACATCGGCAAGTCACCGTCCCACTTCTCGATTGCGTACTGCTGCACAAGCAAGGGGTTCAAAGATGCGGCAACTGTTCGGTTGTAGTATGCTTCACCATCTGCCTGGATCTTCAAGGCATCAGCCTCACCTTGTGCCTTCGCCTTCGCGATCTTTGCGTTGGCCTCAGCTTCCTTCACTTGGTTCTCGGCTCGGAGTGCATTCTGGACGGCTTGGTTCTTCTCGTCAATCGTCTTTCGCAAGCTTTCGGGAGGGGTGATCTGTGAGGTGAACTCGGTTACATTGAAGCCTTCATCTCCTAGCGACTTGTCAAGCATGTCGCGGACTTCTTTCTCGAACTGTGCTCGGCTCGCCATGAGCTCATCGCTGGTATACTTGTTGGCGCAGATACGGTAGGCATCGTAGATGCAGGTTCGCATGTAGCCCGCCTCGATCTCATCCAGTGACTTACGGTACTTGTTGAACACATACACGGCCTTGTCTCTCTCGAGTTGGTATGCCAGTACGGGGTCCATCTTGAACTCGGCGGCGTCCTTCGTTGTGACGGTGAACGGGTTGTAGTCGACTCGCTGGATAAATACGGGATAGGTGAACACACTCTCGGTGAACGGGTTGAACCAAGTGTAACCGGTTACGTTCTGTGCTTCAAGTTTGCCTTGCTCCGTCACGGAGAACTTCTTGTAGCGGAGACCGATTTCGGAGTTGTCGACTACTGTGCAGCTTGTTGCTGTAGCTGCGAAGACCAGGGCCAGAATGGCCAATCTAAGAAAACGCTTCATTTGTTTAAGTGTTTAAGTTAATATTTGGTTAATAGTGTATTCAAATCGGAAAGGCGCAGCACCGCATATATCTCCAATGTGTCAGTTACTGTTACGGTTGCTCAGGGGTGCAATGCTGCGCTTGACAAAAATCACTCGAAAATAAAAGGATCTTCTCGTTCTGATGGTCTTGCATACATTTCAGTGGCGTATGCAGGTTGTTGCTCTTCTTCATCCTCGTTTGACATATAGATAAACAGTATTTTATAGACATTTAGTCCCTATCGGATAAAATAATGTCAAGCGCTGAATCGACTGCATCATCTATTGCATCGGTATACTGTATGCTGAGATAGTCTTTCGGGAAGCACAGTTTGGTCAGTTCTGCATCACCCTTCTTTCTATAGACCAGTGTCGGGCACCAAGCCATTCTCGAAGCGGTCGCGAATGTGTCGACTGGTACTGCATAGCACACATATCCCTCGACAGACAAGGCCTCAAGTATTTCTGAGTACTTGGGGTTCTTCACACCGGGCAGAAGTCCAGTCTTGCCTATCTTGTCTACTATACTCTTGCTTGTGCAAGTAGCGTTGTAAGGAGTCCTAAAATTGTCCATACTCGGTTTCTGCGATTAGTAAAGCTTCCGCGTTCAGTTCTGCGAGAAGCTGGTCTAAGAATTCTTGTTCAAACATTGTCAATATCAGTATCTGTTGTATCTGTTGATTTCTCTGATTGTTCTTGACAACAACCTTGCAAGTGTGGTCTCAGTGTTGTCTAGTGAACCGTCTTTCGATGCAATGTCCAAGAACTTAGGCAGTAAGTCCCAAGCGATCCGTGTGTTGCAGTTGGTGTCTATCGAACCAAGTACCATCTTCTCAAGTACTGGTATAACTGCACCTGTCGGGTCTCCGAACCCCTCGAACAGACTGTCTTTTATCGCTTTCAAAGCTTCGGATGCGTCTTTCTCGGAGTATTCGATTTCCGATATTTCGTCTATGAAATCTTTCGTTGCCTGTGAAAGCACTTTGTCCTTGATGTTCATACCGTCTGTTTTCGTGTTTATACACACATACATAAAAGATTCTAGGAAAACTTAACGGATTTTTTGCATTACTGATTAGTCAAGATCAGTGCTACAAAATAGACCGCAAGCACCAGCGTAAACGCAAGTGCAAACACCGTGGTGGTCCAAAGCACCGTACCACTGACATACCCCATTTCTTTCTGGAATCTGGTGAGTGATTCGTAAGGTAACCTGTATATCTTTCTTGCTAGTTCTTTCATTCCGTATCTCCTTATATCCAAATGTAAAAGATTTTACCGGAACTTAACACTCACACGAGAATTATCTCACCATCTTGCTTGATCTCCTTTCCGTACAGTGTCGTCTTGAACTTGTGCCTTAGTAGATACCTTCCGATTATCTCGTGCAGTCTTTCGTTCTCGGTGAACGAACCGACTTTCCCCCAACTAAGTACCACATCGTTGTCCAGAACAAGAGTCTGGACACGCTTTTCGATTGAATCTACATACTCACCAGACTGGATCTCTGGGTGACCGACAACTAATGTGACAACGGGCTTACCGTGGTTCGCACCAAGGTATGTGGCTGTAGTGCAGTCTTTGTCTCGTATGTGACCTTTCAGTCTTAGACCGGCATCTGTCCAGTGCGTCTTTCTGGCATCCACATCATGCGAGTTGGTGGCCTTTCCGACCTCCCACATTGGGTTACTCTTCAAGGAATTGAGCATTGGTATAGAAGAAGTCCTGATTGACAGGAAACGTCCTTGCGACTGGTACCATTCTCCGAAGAAATTAAGTGTCCTACTCGATATTCCGAGGCCTTGGTAATCAGGAAGCACGACCGTGCGGTGCACTCGCCATCCCCACTTCTTTGTACCAGTCATTTGCGAAAGTGTAGAGAAGCATCCGACCAAGTCACCAGTTTCGCGAAGGCGCATAACATAGAAGTGGCAGGCCTTGTTTAGTTCACTTGACATGTAGTGGTGCTCTTTGAACACTTTCCAAAGTGACTTGTCTTGGCACTTGAATATGTCGATCTTTATCGAGTTGTCGAACTTTGCCCGTCTCAAGTCGTACACTTTCAGGTCGTCCAGGTCCATCACCAAGTCTGGTTTGAGGTACTCAACGAAATCTTTGTGGCAACTGCAGACGACTATGTTCTTCTTGCCCGTCCTTCTAATATACTTTCCGAACGAGGTGCAGCACGACCGAGCGACATTCCTGTCCACCGTTGAAGTGAACTCATCGAACAGTACACCGTCATTCACATTCAAAGCCAGATCGGCACGGAACCCCTCACCCACAGACAGTACATCTCTGGGCTTCACCCAAGTGGGTATCGACTTCAGACCGACAGCTGACAGACGCGCGACCGCCTCATCTCTGTCCTTGAAGTTGGACACAATGGCGGTGCCTTCCTTGAACTTGCTGCATGGGAAATGGAACCCTTGCTCTGCGGCCATTTCTCTGAGCAGTGTGGACTTTCCAGACCCAGACGAACCGACAACGGCCATAATACTGAAATCTGGCAAGCCTTCGGGATATACGACCTGCCTTCTTACTCTTCCACAGTTGGTCGCTCCGACATATCTCCCGACAATGGAGGATATGGTGCCGTCAACCGTCTCTTCAAAAGATATGACAGTGCTGAGCTCCATCAGCACTGGGCATTCTCTGTAACTTCTATTAGTGTTCTCCAAATCATTAAGGTTTACACCGTACATATAAAAGATGTCCGTATAACTTAAGTCGGATTTTGCAATGCAAGAAGATCGGTTCTGGCGAACCGGATCCAACCAGCTATGTAAACAGATACTCTCGAGATAAAAACCGTTCCTGCGAGGGATATACTACCTCAGTTTCAATTCCCTGAAAAAGGAAAACCCCAAGACTTCCGTCTTAGGGTTCCTTACATGATTGCGTTATCTGGCAGCGACTAGCTTCTTCCGAAATATGTGCAGGTGACTGTCAGTGGTTGCATAACCATCTCTTTGCCTTCTGTGTCGCGGTATTCGGCTGTGACAGGCGCCGAGGGGTCAAAAATCGGGTTCGAGTACCAGATTGTCGGACCAAGTGGTTGCGGTTCGTACGGATAAGGTCTGTACGGGTCTGTGGCGGGCGGGTTGTTCGGGTCCCAAGGGAACGGTCCTCCTATCTGGATCGGGTTCCGGACCTGTGTGCCGAGTTTGTCCTTTATCTCATCAAGGCACTTTATGATGTACCAAAGCATCTTTGTATGGATGCCCATGCATCCACCACCGTCACCCAACTTCTTGATCTCCTCAATGTCCTCGGCTGTAAGACCATCTTTCTGGTACCAACCATCCTCATCACCAGTCAGCTCAAGTAACTGTGCGACAAGTCCCCGTATCTTCTTAGTCTTTTCGTCCATTCGATAAAACGGTTTTCTTATATATAACCTTATTGCGCAGAATGTTAAGGTGTTCCAGATCTCTTTCTCCAGAATTTCATTATAGCTGCACGAGTCTGCTTCTTGAACCACCCTTCTGTGAATACAGCTACCTGCCACTGGTTCGGTGGGACAAGCCATGTGTCACCTATGAGTTGGGGTATGTACTCTCGGATACCGAAGTCAAGGTTGGCCTTCTTCAATGCACTTACTAGATACGAGTAGTCGAAAGCGTCTATAGCCTTTGTCGTTCCGGTCTTGAAGTACTTCGTGTAAACGGGCTTGTATATCTTGAAGATCTTGTCCATTATAGAGTATCTCAACCTGGGAGGGTAATAGTGTATGTTGAAACCAAGGACTCTCTTTCCTTGCTTCGACTGGAACACTCCGAAGAAAATGGTGCATGGTGATGCATCGTAGTACTCGAGTTTGTCCTTTGTCTTCGGATCGAAATACTCGAAAAGTACCAACTGTCCAGGTACAATCTTCGTGCGAGGCACCTTCTGGCAGTTGTCATCTATTATCTGGCGAGCATACGGGTCTCGGTTGACTTTACCGTACATTGGTGAGGACTTAATGTCTTTCATCAACGTGTAATCCGGACCAGCTGTTTTCCGCACTTTCACAGCCAACGGACCAGTCATTTTCCTACCCTTACTGTTCAGCAAGGGTGTCTTCTGACCGTTAGCTGCGTTCTTCTGAGCACCTGTTTGCGCAGTCTGCGCCTTCGCGGTTGCCTTGGTACTCTTGGTCGGCTTTGCCGGCTTCACACCGGCCTTCTTAGCCGCTGCCTTCTGTCTGGCTGCATCGCGCTTTGCCTGAAGTAGTGCTTCTTTAGCTGCCTGCAGCTCAGCTTCAAGTTCATCTATTGTTTTCTTTTTCTGTTTCGCCATTAGTCTGTAGAGACTTTTCCTTCAACGATTATCTGGGTGATCTCCATCAAGTCCTGCTTGCAAGACATCATGTCGTCACCGTCAATCATTACTTCAAAGTCTACACGGTTGTCAGAGTCCAACTTCGAAGATAGACTGGTGTTACTCTTCTGGTGCCCCGGACGCAATGCCTTGACAATGTACCCGCCCCGCTCGACAATGTATGTGACCTCGTTGGGCAGTTTCACATCGTAGAATATCTTATATAACGTGTGGGTGTTACCGTGCTCGTATATACTTCTTGAGTTCTCAAGTGAGTTTATCCAGATATTGTCACTCACAAGATACTGCATACCAAGTGAGAAGTAACTGCAGAACTCGCGCAAAGTCATTGTGTCACCAGCAAGACCATCCATTTTCTCCTCAGCTGTGACAAGACAGTCCGTCTCACTTACCTCGGAAACCTCAAGATTGCGCAAGCACACTTTGAGGTGGTCCTTCGAGTGCTCGTTGTAGAAATGGTCAATGTCGATACCAAGTATCATTGAGCATATAACGCGCTGGGTATCTGAGAAACTCTCAAGATACACATAGTCGAACACCCTTGAGTTCAGGAAGTCATCGGGGTTCTCGATAATCTCTCTAACTAGCGATGCGTAGAACTCCTCAAACGCTTCATCAAACGACCTGTATCTTAGATACCAGTCGATTGTACCAGCCAAAAGGTAAGATATAGTCGGTTTTCCGGCGCCTCGGTGACCGCGGACACCTATGTACGCCACAGGGCTATTTTCCATCGTCTTCAAGTTGTTTTGGTGATTCTAACGTGTCTTTGTATCTTTCTGCCTCTTCGAGCATTCCAAGTTCGGCAACCGACTTGTCGTTTATGTGTTTGGCCATCTCGGATTCTTCCATAGCTTCCCTCAGGCCTCCTGGTTCGACATACAACATTATAGAATTCAAAGTGTCTGTGGCAGCGTGAAGTGAATTGCACACACTTGCCCAGATAAACCCTATGTTGTAAGGGTCTTCTTCGTGTGTCATATCTGCCTCTGGACAGGAACCGTTGATTTCAAGTGCTTCTTTCGCTAGTCTGAGGCGCTCAGAGACGGATCTCAAGTTGTTGATCCGTCCATCGAGATATTTTTCATCTCTTGACATATACTTCTGAATTAAGTTTATGATTCACTAAGCCTATCTAGAATATTCCTTATGTAGTCTTCGGATATATCCAATGTTTCTGAGTTCTCCTTTATTGTCGTCATCACCTGTTGGAATATCTGACTCACTCGAGCGATAGAAAGGTCTTCCTGTTCAGCTATTTCCTTGGGTTGCATTGGTCTCGGAAGTCCTATACCGAACTTCTTAAGGAAAATCCTCCTGTCCCTAACAGATACACCTGTCAGCAACTTTCCGAGCAAGTCCCTGACCATTGCCATAGTGTCTTGCTTGTTGATTGCATCTTCCGTGTCATCTGAACTATCCAGGAAGTTCTCAAGTGTGGTGTCGGTGTCACCACTGACCGGTTTGTCGATAGACACATAGACGTCTGGATTGTACACACCGGTCTCTTGCTTCGACTTGGCTCTGACTGAATCTGGTCGGTGGACCAACTTCGAGTTCTTTATCTCTTGCAGTATGCAAGCCCGTATCCACATTGATGCCACCGAATTGAAGCGGGCAGCGCAAATGTTCTTCTCGACCCAGTTGCGCATGTCCACTTTGGAGTATTTGACACCCACCTTGAACGACTTTACAAGTTTGGTGTTAAGTTTACCGTATGTTATCACTCTACTCATTGCTGCGACCGCGTCTATACCATCAATGACTTTCTCGTGCTCATCGCAGTCGAACTCGTCTATAGAGTCTTGCAGTTTCGTGTTCAGCTTGAACTCGTTCGGTTTGAACTTGTCGAAAGCTATGCACAGTCCTAAGTTTCCGGCTCCAATCAAGTCATCGAAGTCCACACCTTTGTTCCTGTACTGCTTCGCTATGTATATCACCGTCTTGGTGTTCATTTCGATAAGTTTTGTCCTGTTCGCAGGACAGTACTCAATGTCCATGTCGTTGTTGTTGCGCTCGTACACCTTTCCTACCTCTTCGAAGTACCTACCAATGGAACCTGTTATGTCCGTGGGTATTCTGTCCTTCATTGCTAGTATGTCAAGCACAGAAGTCTCGGTACTTATAGCGAGCTTGATTGAGTTTCTCAGCACCATATCGACATCTGAGTCTGCGATCTGGTTTTTCTGTATGAGTTGGTACATGTCAGGGACCAAGTCATCGATATTCTCGTTGGTCACCTGAGTATACTGCATAGCAAGTTCTGGCTCCTGCCCGAGAACCTTGTCAACTCTTCGTATAAAAGCTTGTGTGTTCAATTTGTATCAGTTATATTGTACAATCTATAATATATAATCATTTACTTTCGGTCATTTAGAAAGGGCAGTTGCCCAACCAAACATCGTCAAGACTTTCTGGTACGAATATCTCTTCCTCTTCCTCCTCTTCGTTGTCTATGAAAGACAGTTGTTCTTTCTCTGTGTTGTAGTCTGTCACCTCACTGACTGGTACGGCGTCTTCGGTGTCCGTCTGACCTAGTGCAACTGACGGGTCTTTCATCATATTGAGGAAGTCATCGAGTAGTGTGTTGTCGAGAACTGAGTTCGGGTTGTCGGAACTGTCACTTTTCTTGTCCCAAAGCAACTCAGCCTTTGAAAGTTTCACGTTCCCTTTCTTGTCAGGTCGAGACACATTCACTAAGCACTTGAACATTGTGGTGAATTGCTCTTCGAGACGCTCCATTGTTATCTTAGACATAAGTATCTTTACCTGTTCGGAAGAGTCTTCGGTCGCGTACCTCTTGCAGAACTTGTCAATGAATTCGAACACATCTCGCTTGTGGCACTTCGGGTTCACTTCTGTGAACTCGTATGTGTCTTCCATGAACTTCCGTATCGGTAAGTCAAGGCGGTTCTGCCGAGCGTTGAACACAATGTTCGTAAGTAGTTTTATCCTAGAAATGGCTGCGAAGTTGAACGCTTTGTTCTTTTTCTTCCTGCAGTACTCGAAGATCTCCTTTATAGTGTCCACCTCGAAAAGTTTCTCAAGTGACATGAACAAAGGTATCACTTTCGAGAAAACCTCTTCGTTCTTGACCGTCATTACTCTTTTCGACACATCTTCCTCCCATATCTTGCCTTTCTTGATCTCGAACTCACCGTTTATAACTCCTTTGTATATCACCAGTCTCTCGGTGGTTATGATACTAAGTAGTTCCTCAATGTGCTTTGTGTTCTTCTCAACCCTTGAGTCGTGCGCTTTGTCGATTTCCGTCTTCAGTGTGAGCATATCCTCCTTCGACAACTTGAACACTGGTAGTGACTTGTCAAGTGAACTGCACAACTGGTATCCGTAGCACTCCATACCTTTCACGAGTACATACAGTTGCTGTACATACTCGCGGTACTTGCGCTCGAAGAAAATCGTGCGGTAGGCTATCTCGTTGAGGTAGTACCTGTTCTCGACTGTGTTGTACTCAATGTACTTGTTGTTACGGATTATCGAAGATATTAGAGAGTTGTACTTGTACTCTATAGGATTACGCTCAATCATTGCGTTGCACAACTGAAGGAGTGACTTTACATCTCTCACCTCGTCCTCGTTAAGTTGCATGTTCAACGGCTTCACTGACTTCTCTATAAGGCGGTTGCCTTGAGAGTCGTAAAGTGCAACGAACACGTTCACGAACAGGTCTCTAGATCTTATCCTGTTAGCGAACTGCTCAAGTTCTTGAGGCATCCATATATCATCGATGTATATCGAGAAGTCGTACTGGTCAAGGATATCCACACCCACAGAAAGGTATGTCGAGCAGAACAGTACATCAATGTCCTTTATACTCTTCGAGAAGTTAATGTCGTCTATGAACTTCTCACCGACATTCGACTTCTTGTAGTACTCGAACTTCACATCCCTGAACACACCGCAATCTGGATCGTTCTCGAGGAAGTACCTGACTGCTGCCTCTACTTCCTCCTTGAATATCGTGCCTCGGTTTGTCGGGAACAGTATCCTCTTCCCTTGGGTTATGTCCAGTGCCATGTGACGGGCCATGTGCGCCATCATGTCGAATGTCGTCTCTGCCTGATATACTCTTATTTCTTTCCTTCTCAAGTCATCCTTTTTCACTCTAAGGTGTACAATGTCTGGAAAGAACACCGTCTCACCGATTGGTGTTCCCGACATCATAATGACTGGTATCTCGGTGTTCCTTACCATTTCTATGACCTTTGCCATTACGGGACGGTATTCCGACTGGAAAAGTAGGTGCGACTCGTCTATGAATATGTACTCGAAACCGGCGTCTTTGACCTCCATAAGGTTCATGTTCGAGAACTTGTCCACGGTCACTGCAAGACCTCTAGATACATCCAGCTTCGGTTTCCTGTTCGCATACGACCAGTACCAGTCTGGTTCGTTCTCGACCTTGGACTTGATTGTCGAGGTGAACGGCATCACAAGTAGTATCTTCTTGCCTTCGCGTACAAGTTGCTTGACCATTTCAGTCTTTCCTGTACCGGCACCTGCATCTATGAGTGAGATCATACCGGCGGCGTCAAGTAACTGGTATCGTATGTCACCAAGGTACTGGTTCGACTTAAGATGGAAGTCGAAGGTGTTAGGTGACTCGTGTATAATGCAAGGGTTGTCTAGTTTATACACATTCTGGTCTATAGAGTCGTACAACGACCAGTTGTCTGCCGAATGGTCAATGTTCATTTTGATCTTGAACCCGTGCTGCTCGTTAAGGCGGTTGACGGCCCACGGATCAACTGGTTTGTTGTACCTCTTAGCTGTCATGCAGTCGGCTTCCAACTCCTTGTCTTTAATGTCCAGTGTGCATATACGTCTAAGATACGAGAACGGTTTTGTCACGTTGACAATCTTTCCTGTGACATCTCTGTCACCGTATATCTGGACCAAAGTGTTAGCAAGACGCCAGCGCTCGAAGTGCTTGTAGTGGAACCTTCTGTGCGTGTCGAAGTCGGGGTCACCGTTAGACTTTACCTGTATGTCCACTTTCGAGTATTCCTCAGGGTCATTAGGTGTAAACCACTCGTACCGAGCGAATATCTCTTTCAGGTCAGGATGTGACACCCAGTCGATGTCGGGACTTCCTATGTCCTCTATGTTGTCGAAGTTGACATAGATATAGTCTTCAAAGAAGTGACTAGATATAAGTGCGTTTGGGTCGTATGGAATGAAGCCTCCTTGCTGCGGTTTGCACATTGACATATCCATCCACTTCTCAAGTGTGTTCCTTTCTATCCCTAACTCCTCCAATAGGTTCAAGCAAGCTATGTACACAAACGAGTACTTGTGCCTGAAGTTCGCCATGTACATTAGTTTCCTCATTCTTACTGCCGAGTCCTCAGAAGACACAGATATCTTTGTGTAGACGTGAAGACCCTTTCCAGAGGAACTTGTGACCACACCGAGGAACCAGTTGTATTTCTTTAGTCTATCAAACAGCAAAGGCTTGAGTCGGTTCGCCATTTCGGCGTCTTTAATGTCCATGTCAATCAACTGGAAACCGTTCCAGTGCAGGTATCCGCTATCACCGACAGGACGCTCACCGTTATCGGACGAGAAAACCATTTTCCTTGCCGTCTTAAGTGTGTTCCTGTTTCTTCTATCAACTATCTCGTTCACCAAGTCCTTCAACTGCTTCACATCACCCTTCATTGACTTCACGTTTGGAGCGATTGTTATGCTCGACTCTGTAAGTCGTGCAATAAACCGCTGCCTTTCATCTGCTGGGCACTTGAGTATGTTGTCGTCCGAAAACTTTTCCTTCACATACTTCTGCTTCCAAGACAACGTGCTTGGAACCGACTGCACTCTATATGCTTGAAGGGATTGCTCTAGTGTTAGTTCTTTAGCCATGTTCTATACATATAACACACATTAACAGAACATTGGGTTCCAAACACATTCATTTCATTATAGGAACCCAAATAACCAAAAGTCTGGAAATGTTCAGTCAAATATAATTTCAATCTTGGAAAGTTTGAGACACGGAAATTTTCCGCACCAAGAAATTTATTCTTTTAGCATATCAACTGTACTGTTCCGACTTTGGGCAAGAATAGGTTCTTTAATCCGGACCTGACAATCGAGCAGGTCATATCGAAACTTGTGGAACTTGGGTACATCTGCCTGTGCGACTCCGACTTTGGTAGGATGGAGAACACACAGAACAGAATGGAGAGGATGCGTGTTCGCTGCTTGTACAGTCACCGCAAGAAGTGCTGGGACTGTGAAGTGTATAGTCTGTTCGCTTGGGACCCATCAGACAAGAGGTTCGTTGAGATGGAGTTCTTAATGTCTGGAGAGATCCTAATCGAGAAATCGAAGATAACCATAGGGAAGAACATGTACAGTGGAGAAAAAGCGATAGAACTGATAAACAAATTCATATTCAAGCAATGATTGGTATAAGAAGATACATATCAGAATCAGTAGCAAGAAGGGAAACGGGGAAGTACGACATAAACAAGCAGTATGAGGGCCTTGTCAAGACAATGGATGAAAACCTTGCAAAGTGCGGGTTCGCAGAAGGAGAAACCGATGGACTTCACTATGAGAAGAACGACATGGGAATAATGGCAAACTACGACATATACTTCAAGAAGTGGGAGAGGGGGAAGCACGACATAGTCATAGAGATAACTTTCCAGCGGCCAAAGGACGAGGGTTCCGATGAATGGTGCCTGTATATGAAAATGATATCCGATGGCATCAGACTGTACCAACCGAAACTTAGTGATGCTCACACCGAGGCGGTCCTTGGCAGAAGAATCAGCAAGGTAGACTACAGTACAATCAAAAAGTTCTTGGATGGGTTCAGGTCAATGAGGTCGTTCATATTCGAGTTCGAGAAAGCATCTATGAGTAAGAGGAAGACACCCCAGACATGGGAAAAACTTGTCGAGTACATTAACATCATATTCAGTTTGAATGATAACGGAATGATAAAATGACACTATCAGAATATCTTATAGAAGCTGTAGCGGCCCGAACCACTGGAAAGTATAAGGGGCCGTTGAACACCATCAAAGACGGTGATGACATTTCTGGTGACGAGTACGGTAGACTAATGAGTTCACTTGAAAAGGCCGGTGCAATGAGATGCATGAAAAGGGTGAAAAGGGACATTGGTTACGGTAGAGACTCCAAGTCGAATTACCAGATATACGACACCATAATGGATGAGTGCGGCAACGATATGGGTTACGCGACACTACTATATGAAGGTAACCCGTGCGTGTTCATAGTCGACAGAAAGAGATCGAAAGATAGAGACGCTTACCGCATAGTTTTCTCACCAGGTGACAGGACTTTGATAAGCACAAACAAAGCGACACTTAAAGCAAGGAAGAAAGGTAACATGTGGATTGGTAAAGACAACACAGAATGGGTACCCAACAATTTTAACCCATACGGTTCTGCATATACGCAAGTACATGTACCAAGAATGTTCGCTTCTGAGATAAACGACATGATTTTGAAATGATTGGATTGAGTACACACATACAGGAGGCAGTTGCAAAACGAAGTACGGGGAAGTATGAACGCAACCATTATCTGTACTTCGGTATGAAGTTCCGCGATGTATGCGACTTGTTCAGAGATCTTGGTATAGAGAACTGCACAGGTGCACTGTACTATTCGGGGTTCTGGTCGAGAAGAAACGGCAATAGACCGTATTACAATGCTGGTAGTGTCGGGTTCGGAGACACTGAAATGAGTATCGCCTTCGGTGCAACTGAATTCTATCTTAGGTTCGACAAAAGAGGGAGAAGACTAGATACAATATCACATGAGATGAACGACAGTGACGCTATAGACCAAGATGGAATACTGTTTGAACTCAATTCTGAATTAGAGAAATTATCTGGCGAAACTGCAAAATGAAAAGTGTATCAGAATATATCAAAGAGGCCGTAGCTCGCCGGACTTCGGGGAAATACAGACTAAGACTTGTGTTCCCAGAAGGTACAGTGAAAGACGAATACAAGGAAGCATTGGATTCACTTAAAGAAATCGGTGCCCGTCAATTCTACGTTTCAGACGTTTCAGACGGCTCATTCAGTAACCTGATTGATCTGAGAGTCAAGAGTATAGAGAAATACAGGTCCCAAGGCCGCGACATTCCAGATAGAGTGGAGTATTGCCTGTTTCCAGCGTTTTCACACAAGTTCATAATGGTCATAGGAAAGGGTAATCTAGAACCTGGAAGGAAAGCCTGTGTACTGAGCTACAGAAGTGAAAGGGGTGAGGTGAAGTTGTACGCTACGTATTTCTTTGAGTACAACGGTACGAAATGGATACAGAAAAGTGGACCAAACAGAGACGGTTGGGGAAACCCTAGAGAACACGAATACGAAATAAACTCAATTCTTGAAGAATGAGACTGACGGAATATCTTGCAGAAGCCGTAGCCAGTCGCAAAACCGGCAAATACAGGGACACCTCACTTATTGAGAAGATAAGTGAATTCACTGAGTACGGTGACATGCTGGACGCCTTATCCAGATGTTCAAAATATGTTGATGTTACCAACACCAAAAAACCACACGACACATTGATGAAAAGATCAAGTGAATATGGTGTGGTGTACACAACTGAAACTTACACAACTCCATCGCGCAACCAAAACTGGTTATTCATATACATTTGCGGTCGCAATGGTAGACTGGCAAAGTTGACATACAGTGACATATCCGCCAGATTGATTTCAGTGGACATATTTGAATGGAACGGTGTATCATACTCACCGATAGACAGTTATGATGGTAGAGTCATAGGGGGTGGTGTGGATGAGGTAAAGAAGTTAATATACGATTCAACGCAATGACACACATACAAGACTATATAAATGAGGCGGTTGCAAAACGAAAGACGGGTAAGTACGGTAACGGTGCCATTAGAGTAGGGATGAAACTGGACGACTGCTGCAATACACTAGTCTCATACGGTTTACTGATATGCGGTAAGCATGAAGGGCCTTCAGAAACGGCAATGACCAAAAATAAACCATGCTACGATATATCCGTTGAGATACTAGGTAAGCGATATGTCAATATATGCTTTCCTGACGGTGATCTATTCAGCATAATATTTGCACACGGTATATCGAGTATTGCCTATCTGATAGGAGGTCCTGGTAAAGGAAGGGACTACAGTACAGGTGACACAGAGAAGGCAATTAAAATACTAAACAAAAGACTTGAAGAACTTTGAATGGCTGTAGCTAATAGAAAAACGGGAAAGTACCTAGAACCAATAAAGCTATACGATGACTACGGTACAGTGGCATCCATACTCAGGAAGGCTGGTGGTTCGGAATATTCTAGTACGACACCCATAGATTCACTTGAGAGGATTTCCCAATCCACGTACAAGATGGTGTACAAGTTGTCTAGTGACACAGGGATATGCGTGTGTTGTCCAGGGGTCACCACTTATCTACTTAGATTCTCAAACTACAAGAGAGAGCTTCTGTCCGTGACCAAACTCATCCATTGCAAGGTACAGCCCGTTTCTGGCATAAGTACAATGAAAGAATGGCTAGATGAAATAAACGATGTTCTTAAAAATGAGTATGCACTTAAGTGAATATATATCAGAGGCTGTAGCCAACAGGAGAACTGGAAAGTACAAACGATCTATAGAGTTCAAGGACGGTATGTCAATGGATTCCGCAGTCAGGATGCTCGAAGATTGCGGATTCAAAAGGTTTGGACCAGATGACCCCAACAGAGTAAATGTTAATCACATAAAAGATATGGTGAAAGACAAAGGTCTAAGATACTGCATAGCGAGTAACCCGAAATCCCCGTTCTTTGAGATGGACATATCGACTGGTGATGGTTCGTACATCTATAAAGTCTACTTCATTTGTAATTCTAAGCAACTTGCAAAGACCGGTGTTCCCGTGTATGTATATACAAAGACGGGCGACCGCTTCTCTCCAGTTGGTGAAAACGAAAAGGAATGGTTGAACGATTTCCTCAACGGTGAGCTAAGACTAGATGAGGCAGTGGCGAACAAGAGGACAGGGAAGTACGCAGACAAGCTGTTCACCAAGGGAATGAAGGAGACATACGAGGACACCATATATAAACTGAAAAGATACGGTGCTGAGAGTCTTGTGACGGGAAATGTGGATATCGGAAAGAAATCGTACACTTCCCACTTATTGTGCTCAGAATACTCTAGAAACACAGACCCAGAAAAGATATACTACGCCGAGATAAGGAAATACGGAATGAAAGTAATCATGCTCATAGGTCGAGCTGATTATTCTGGTGGTGAACCGAATAGAAGAGATGTATGCTTCCTTGTGTACAGTAATTACAATCTGGTCACTTTGGAAAATGAGAATGTATTGTTTGAAGCACTCTTGTACAGGTTCTACTACGGTGGTACTGGTGGCGTCAATCTTGTACATGGTGCAAACGAGTCACCAGAAGATTTCATTGATGAAATAAACAGAATCGCTGAGAAATGATTGGGTTGAGTACACACATACAGGAGGCCGTTGCACGGCGCTCGACCGGAAAGTACACCAACATGAGTAATGATTTTGATGCAGATTAATTTTATGCGCTTGCGAAAAACTCAGAGATAAGAGAACTGCAGTTCGGTAAGGACATAAGGGACTCGAGGATATTCCATTTCGTTACGGATGATGTGCTGAATGATTTCCTGTTCAAGATAATCGAAAAGGAAAGGGAGTCTGTTTTCTTGGATCTACCAAGTGGTGAGCTTTCAAGAAGAATGTTCTTTGCAGCGTTTGACAAGAGACTTGGTGCGGCCACAGTAGTGTTCAAAAGTGACGGTTCAGTTTTCTGCATATACATTATGAAATTCGACTCCAATACAAGGAGATACAGGATCCAAAGAATGTGCAGTGCGGAAACAATGTATGATGGTATCTCGGTGATAAAGAAAATCCTAGACAATGCTTGACATTAGAACATATCTTACAGAAGCGGTGTCTCGCCGCACGACAGGAAAGTACATGGACCCGAAAGTGATAGCCGGTATAACTGAGACAACGAGCATTGACGGTATCATAAAAGTCCTAAGTGGATGCGCTTCGTACTATGGTGAGTTCGATGAATTCAACACAAGCCAAATAGACACATTCAAAGGGATGGTTGGTCTTTACGAAAGATCCTCTATCGGTCTGGTGTATTCTACGATAAAGTCTGGTAGAGAAAGGTATCTACTTATATACTATGGGAATGACATGTTCCTGGAAGTGAGATTCTCGAACGGTGGCAAAGGCGGTATACTAGCTGTGCTACTACTGAAGTTGGTCGGTTTGTCACCAATGCTTACAGATATGTACGATGGTAGAATAATCGATGCCGGTGTGGTGGTAATGAAAGACATTATAAAAGACTCGATAAAGTGAAATGGATGGTCTGAGTGTTTTCCTGACTGAGGCAATAGCAAGAAGAGTTTCTGGAAAGTACGAAGCTGAGGAACTTGACAGTCTTGACAGTACATCAACATACAGGTATTTCGTATCGAAATGCGAGGCCAGAGCGGTTTATTACGGACCAATCGATGATCTGCATTCTACGAAAATGTACAGTGAGATATGCAGTCTAGCCGACAAGAAGAGAAGACCAGTATACTCGGTATCCAAACTTGGAAACGCCAACTCATACATAGTGGTCGGTAACATGTACGGGCAGTGCATTGTACTTATCTTTGCAGGAACTGGCAGAGATCCGCGTCTTGGTGTAATCAACACCTTTGAGGAATGGGGTGACCAAGGCTTCGCAGTGAAGGATATGTACGGATCTGGTGCCAACGAAATCGAGGACGGAATAGAAGACTTCAAGAAAAATACTTATTGGAAAGAAACTATGATTTGCCTAAGTTCTCACATAAAGGAAGCCGTTGCTAGTAGAAAAACAGGAAAGTACAGCAATGGAACTACAGAGACTGAGATCAGGAAAGATATACAGAACCAACTCATTGTAAATGTGACATCTGATATAGACTCAGGAGGCGACTACGATATAGTCACGAGTCTTAGTAGACTTACAAAAGGCGAGTGCCTTTGGGCAGAGTTCGTAGACGGGGACTCAGGATGTATAGTGCATTACCTTTCGGGTGCCAACGACAACAAGGTGGGAAAACTTGTGTTCGACCCAGATGGCTACCCTGTAGAAGGCGGAATCTACAGTGTGAAGCATGGTAGAGAGTTCAGGTTCGTTAGTTCTGATGTAAACGATGCTATAAAATTCTTCAAGTCGTGGACACATGATAGGCCTTTCTAAACACATATCTGAAGCGGTTGCGAACAGGAAAACTGGAAAGTACGCGCACATAGACATATAAAACATGAGTTACGACACGAGTAGTAATGACATTGCTACTACTCTTAGTGGCTGCGCAGTTTTCTATGACATTAAGAACGGAGACACCAAACGCGAGTCCGGTATTCTGAAAGAACTTCTCAAACTATCGAGAAAGAACAGTAAACCATCATATACAGTAATCAGATCAAGAACTTGGTTGGACATATACATCTGCGACAGTAGGTCGGAGAAAGTGCTAAAGTTGTGCTATGATACATTCAGTGACACAATTATAAGCGTGCAGATTTTCGCGTATAGCGATGAAATGTTCTATACACAGGAAATCTTCCAAGGAAGAACACTGTATCTGGGTATCAACGAGGCCAAGAAAATTCTTATAGATATAGTCCGATGATTGGTTTAAGTCCGTATATACAGGAAGCTGTCGCCAGAAGGTCCACAGGAAAGTACATTGGAATAGACACGATTTCTGAGAAGAGTACTATGCCCGAGTTCACTGCAGCACTTATGGAGGCAGGTGCAAAGAAACTGAAAGCGCCAAGTTACCGCAACAGAATCTCAGAAGAGGAATGCATGATTGAGTTGTTCAAGTGGTGCGAGTCGAAAAACGAGAAAGTACCAGTGTATTTCTCAATCGGTACAAGGATATTCGTTGCATCTGGTTCTGGTGTCGGGTATTCGTTGCACTTCGGAAGAGAAATAGAGTATATCTATAGGTACGAGTACGATGAGAGATATTACACCGTCAGCTATACAGCCGTGGCTGTGTCTAGGACTGGGATAAACGAACTACTTGGCGCAGTAAAGGAGATGCTGGGCAATCAAACGTAGTTAGAAAAGATTATTATCTGTGTACAAATGATTGGTTTGGGTGAATATATAAATGAAGCTGTCGCAATAAGAACCACTGGAAAGTACGACATTTGAGGAAAGAGAATCTCAGAGAACAGTGTATGGTCCGACTTCACAATGACATTCAGTGCCATGGGTGCAAAGGAGATAGATATCGACCTGACGGATACATGGCAACCGTCAGACCAAAACATATTAACCAGAATGTTCGACTGGTACGGTGACCATACCGAGAAGAGACCAGTGTTCAGTTTTGTAATGGCAAGGTACTACAAGACAAGGATATTCTTTTTGACAAGAGACGGTATAGGATATTCTATAAGTCTGAAAGGCGGTAGGGGCGGTATAGAGGTAATAGCTAAATACGTAGTGGCCAGATACAGCCACAATAATAACTTGAAGACAGTTACCTGTACCGAAGTCGGAGACAATAAAGGTGGCATAAATAGAATGCTATCCGACATAAAAAATATCCTGGAAAATGAGACTAAGTGAGTACTTGATTGAAGCTGTGGCAAAGAGATCTACTGGAAAGTACAGTGACATGGTACCCTCAAAGAACCAGAACTTTGAAGAGTTCCTGCACGCTGTAGAAACCGTGTACTCTCACAGACTTTGCCTGACAAGTGCGGCTGAGTTCAGTTGGAACGAAAACTTCACCGTAAGTGGGGTTTCAGCTCCGAATGTTGCGATGCTAGCTAAGGAGGCAGAAGACATAATCAGGAACGGTAGTGCTAGAATAGTGATAAGATACATACCTTCAAGGGGAAAATCAATGTTCTTGTACGACCCGTTGAGGGGAGCGGGGTTCTATATCGGTTTCTTTGACAACGGGAAACTTAACTCAATTTCCATGTTCGTCAATAACGCACCACCTCAGTCCGGAAGGGTGCAACTTGCAGCTGATAAGGATTTCTCTAATATAGAACCGACAAACATTGGCAAGAAACTAGATTTCTTCAACAGATGGCTATATGATACACCTTTCTAAACACATAACTGAGGCGGTTGCACTTAGAACTTCTGGAAAGTACACAAGTGGAATACGTTTCGACAGAACTACAACTGTCGGTGAACTAATCAGAATGGCTGAAGAGAAAGACTATGCTGTCTTTGAGAAAGAATACATGGACACATACCATCTCCATAATGTCAACAACGAGAACACAAGAAACAAACGGTCAATCATAAAGTGCCGATGGTGGACAGGACACCCGACCGTTGTTTTCATAGATTCAGTGTCAGAAAATGCGTATGCTATACAGTACAAAGACAAGAACAGTGGTGTAGAAAGCATACTGAAGTTCAGTATCGAGAACGGAGATGAATACTATGAGGTTCTTGAAGGGTTCTACAGGAAAACCAGAAACGAACAGATAGATGAGGTGAACGAATGGTTCAGTAAATGCGCTAAGAAATGGAAGCACTAGTATGAAAGGACTAAAAGACTACATAAACGAGGCGGTGGCTACAGGCAAGAGCTCACCGGACAGGTACAAGTACCTGTTCAAGATAGGAAGAGACACATCCGTAGACGAGATTGTAAACAAGGTAATCGAGTACGGGTTCTATCAAGGTAGAAGACGCTCAAACGGTAACGGTTGGTTGGTCATAAGGGAGGATATAATCCACCAGATATACAAACGGAACATAGTCGAACTTGGTAAAGAAAAGTGCGTGTGCAGGTATTCTTTAAACGGTCGACAAGAACTTGCCGTTTTGATGGGCGCGAAATCGAAGTACATATACTGCGCACTGTACGATTCTGGGTGGGGTAAGATCACAATGGTTGCGAAACTTGAGATAAACGGTAAAGATATATCTTTCTCAAAGGGTTTCGAGAAAAACAGATTATCAGACCAATTGGAGGAACTTAACTTATGGTTGGCAGGACTATGAAACTATCTGACTATCTTATAGAGGCTGTAGCAAAAAGAACTACAGGTAAATACTTCAAGGGTTACATATCAAAGGGTATGATAATGTCCGACTTCATAAAGTACCTTGAGTCGAACGGTATCAAGAAGAAAAACTGGGGTGTCAAGACAATTCAAGAAATCGTTTTCAACGCAACGGGGCAATGGTACATAGTGCTGAGCAGTAGTCTGAGTAATACTTCTATGCTGTATGTGACAAGAGGAGATGGTACGGCATACGGTTTCCACTTTGCCGGTACAGGAAACTATGGTCCGGCGAACTACATACTGTACGGTGCTGGCCTGTACGGTGTCGGTCCAAAGAGTCTTTATAGGATAGAAGCCGATGGATACCGTGACTTCAACGAGGTGGTCGAAAAATTCAATTCTGATATTGCATGAAACTGTCAGAATATCTTATAGAAGCCATAGCCAAGCGCTCGACAGGAAAGTACGGGATTGGTCTCACCGACTGCAAGACTATAGGTGAACTGATTGGTCTTCTAGATGAACGAACAAAAAGGATAGATAAACCAAGCCGCATATCCGCCACCCGCATATTCGGATCTGATAGGGAATACCTTGAGTACATTATGGCCCGGGCAAACGGTGAGGTGACGGCAATGGTGGTCCAATTCGGAGATGGACTGAAAAGACCTACCGAGCATTACACCATATACATAGTGCACCCCGAGCAAAAGAAGGGATACCTAATTGACTTGTACGACATACCTTTAAAGGGAGAGAAGAATGAAGGAAAGATAAAGTGGAACACTAAGGGAGGGACCGGTATAGTCGTATGGGACCTGGAGAAGATGATTCCGGTGAAAGGCCTTTCAAACTACGATGGTGCAAAGGAAAAACTTGAAATAATAGAGATGATATGATCCAGACACTTACAGAATATCTCTACGAGGCGGTCGCTAAGCGCTCAACCGGTAAATACACAGGTGGACGTCCAATAGATAGTATCAACGACCTAGATATAGGAAAAAGGGTACGGATAAAGGACTTAGATGAACTTAAGGAAATTAAACGGTCCCAACTTAATGAAATTCAACGTGCCCAACGTGGTGGTGTCATATTGAACCCCCAAATGTACCAGCACGCCGGTGCTGTCGTAACAATCAAAAGGTTGTACAAGGACAACAATTCCGTCTCGGTGATAGAAAACGAATGGTATTGGCCTATATGGGCACTGGAAAGTATCTGATTAGACAGACATACACATGAAAACGAAAATCCCTGGCAGACTATGTCCGTCAGGGATTTCTTGTCTAGACTTGACTGTTCTAGCGAAGTGGTTAGAAAGGAAGGTCGTTTGTGCCACCGTCTTCACCAGCCATTGCTTGGTTGAAGGGGTCGTTCGGATCTTCCAACTGTGTAGCGGGTGCGGGTGCGGTAGCTGGTGCATTTGCACCTTGGGCTGCCTCGACCACCTCGTTGACCGTGGTGACTGAAGGATCTTGCATGTTCAGGACAGCGGCAATCCACTTGTCAACACGGGCCTTCAGTTCGGGTGTCCACGGCATGTAACCGCATTCCGTCTGGAGGTCGAAACCTGCGGTCTTCAGCGTGTCCTTCATGAACTTGATAGCCTTTGCGTAGCATTCGCGGATGGCGGGGGTCAACTGGTCTAGTTGTGCCTGCTCCTTGTCCTTCGATGCCTGAGTCTTGGCCTTCATCATTGCCTGCTTGTGGGAGTTGTACTCCTCAATCAATTCAAGCTCGGAATCGGTGAAAAGTTCGGTACCATCGGTGTTGATGATTGGACGGATCTCAGTGTTGAATTCGCAAAGGTCGTAGGAGATCTCACGGAACTTACGCTTCGGGTTCTGAGGGTCATCCGGCCCCGGGGCAACGTCCATCTCAAGGACAGGACCGAACAGGTAGTCCATCAGGGCAATCGGTTGCTTCTTCGATTCTGGGGCGGGGTTCATTTTTGCAGCCATCTTGGTGTAGATCACCTTAGGCAGCTTCATGGCCTTGATCTGTCCCTTCATCTCAGGGTGATTCTCATCGTTGATAATCTGGACAAGCACCCACTGGGTCTCGCTGCGGTCGAACATTTGGCGTGCCCACTCTTTCTTGCTCTCGTCTTTCGAGAACCAAAGTTGCTTCCAGGCCTTGAACAACGGGCAGTTCTTGTCACCGTTCACAAGTGCGGACTGGACCTTGAAGAATCCGTCGGCATCCTTGCAGGAATAGCTCAATGACTTGACAACTGAGTTCTTCGGGTCGGCCGGATTGTACAGCACACGGAGGTCGCAGCGGTAGTGACCGTCTTCTGACTTCGACTCAGAAGGCTGAGTCTTGTAGATGTTGGTGTTGGTGTTAGTGCTCTCAACTTCGTGGAACACGTTCAAGTCTTGGGGATTCAGCCCCATCATTTCGGACAGAAAATCGTTCTCGTTCATTTTGATTGTTTGTTTTTTGGGATTGGTTACCATTAAGGTAAAGTATCTGAATATAATCTTTGCTCAGAAAAGTTTAGAACATTTCTTAAAATACTTGTCACCATTCTAAGGTCTTTCAGTTCCTACAACCATCTCGCCACGACTGTGCGTGTGTAAATACAGCATGTGTGTCGCATCCTTTCGACTTTTCAATGCAGTGCTGTATGGCTTCATCTATGGTCATTGTCTCGTTGGTTTTTGGAATGTCAATCCATTAGTCAGATATGTTCCTTGGATAGTATCTGTTCTTGTTGAGATATCTAGCAAGCGCCCTTCGGCATTTCCTGATTTCTCTTATCTCCTTCTTTGTGATTTGCCCACCACCATAGTCATGCGAACCATCGAGCATTTCCGTCTCCGAAACCAGCTCTTCCTTTTTGCAGTATAACTGTGATGTGACTTTCCAAGAACCTCTTAGATAGCTGTATGTGATCTTGCCTATCGGTTCTCCATAGAACATTGCCAACCACGCGTGACCGTAATCTTCTGGTCCGAGTAGTTGGTCCATTTGTACAATGGTTATGTCCTGCTTTCTGACTCCGAATGAGAGTGCATTGAGTATTTTCATTGCGTTGGAAATAAAGGGTTTCAGCCAGCCTTAGCCTGCTCGTCTTTCTTCTTGTTCTCGAGTGTCTGGATCTCATCTTCAATGTACCACGCTGCCTTCTTGAGATCTTCGATTGACTTGTCAAGATCACACTTTCCCTCCTCAGTCTTAATACCGTGGCGCCACAGGTACTTTATCGCGTTTCCTATGGCGAAGTCATAGTGGCGGGCTATAGCAATGCACTCGATACCGGACGGGTGTGATGTGTAGTGCTTCGGATGGTTCACATTGTCTGTAACGGTCGGTTCCTCGTTTCTGGTAGTGACTGTTCTGCCGATACAAGCATGTTTGGTATCAGCCTTTGGGGTATCTTCCTGCTTCTCAGCACTTTGCAGAGTGCAAAGGTTGATATTCACATACCTGATAAAGTCCAAATCGTTGATATTGTACTCCCTACCGTCTTCCCATACGGCCTTGATTTCTATCACAAAACCATCTTTCTTGGTAAGGACCAGTCTTGGTACTTCACTTGTCGTATTCATATAGTTTTCATTTTGTTTGTGCGCGTGTGTGTTTTTACCATATTAGTACTAGTGCGGCGACACTCAAGGACAGCAGAAGTGTCATGAACGGGAAGTATGATCTACCGACTTCGACTTTTCCCTTGTTCTTCAGCGTGACAGCGATTCCGGCAAAGGCCAACACAATGCTAGTCAGTGAGTAAATCGCTACGGTGAGTAGAATTAACTTCAGTATAAACATAACGTAACTGTTTAAGTGTTTAGTTTATTGTACCGTATTTCTTCTTCAGTTCGGCTATCCGGGAAAGGACTTGCTTGGAGCTACCGCATTTCATTTCGCACCTGTACAGCTCCTCGGTCTGCCGGATATAGTCTTTTATGTACCTGTTGCACTGCTCCTCAGAACCACTGTAAATGATCTGGGGCACTTTGTCATCTTTCTTCTGGTACTCGAAGTATACACAGAAGTTACCAGTAACTTGCTTAGCCATATCGCGTGTGTGTGTTTCACTTGTTGTTTATAGGAAGGTTCTCGGGATTGTACTCCACATGACCTCTTGGATAATAGTCTTCGGAATAGTCGGTCGACACCTCGAGGACGACTCCTCCGCAGAAGTTGAGCAGCCTGAACTTCTCAGCATCGACTTGGCACCACCCGTCCTCTTCGATTCTTTCTCTATAGGCCGTTGAGAACACTTCTTGCGGTGGGAACCTGTTGATGATTTTTATACTCTTGCACTCCTCATCGGTGGCCTCTCTGAAACCGGCGTAGCTTCTGTATCCGTCATCCGGATCGTAGTACGCAATGTACGTCTTGCCATCGAGTATGATTGCCCAACCATCGATGTGGTCCCATTCTGTCTCTATTCTGAACTCATCGACACCGGTTAGTAAGTGTACACCGTTGGGGATTGCTGGATTTGAGTTCTTTGTTATGGATACGTTTCTTTCTTCTTCCATTTCCTTGTCGTTCATTTCTATTACTAAAGCTGTTCCTTACCGTTTTTTACAGATTCAAGTGCCCCACCAGTGAACATTCCTAATATAAAGGCATTGATTACCGCAAGTATGACTACTCCAATGTCCGTAAGCATCACTCCTCTCCATTGTTTTCTGCCAATCCAAGGTCTTTACTGAACTCATTGAAGTCTGTTTCTTTCCACACACTTTCGTCTCGCTTTATCAGGTCATAGTCACCGTTAGTAATGTCTTCTTTAGACATGCACTTCTCGCAATAAGGCAGTATGTACCCGACCGTCCTGTACTTTGCAGGCCGTCCGCACGATATGCAGGTGCAGTAAGACTTTCCTTCGTACTTTCTAATTATGCTGAAAAGTTCTTTCGTGCCGCCTGCATCGTACCAGCACAAGCCTCCCCACTTCTCCTTGATCTGTGCAATGCGGTATCTCCTCAGTGCGCCGGAGCGCTTGAGTTCTTTCCGGACATCCCGAAGCATCTCTTTACCGAAGGCCTTCCTCCAACCATAGTCCATAGCGTCCATTTCTGTGTATGTCGGTACGCAGTGGATCAGCCTGAGTATACCTCTGTATGCCTTCAGAAGTGCGCATTTCGCAGCCTTTACCCTGTCTGTAGTCTTGTACTTCGGGTGCTGCATTTGGTACAGTTCATCATCCGTCATTCCCTGGTGGAAATCCACAGGGTTAATGCACTCGTGGGAATTGTCGAACAGTTCTTTGATTCCCTCATCCAAGTACCAGTTGTTGTAGTGCCTATCGGTGAAGCGGTTCCGAGGGTACAAGAACGGATACCTAATGCACAGCAAGCACGACTCTATTGTGTGTACCACCTTGTAAGGCCATCTCATTAGTCCTGTGTGGAACGTAGTTTTCGGTCCCCGTCTGCGTGCCAGTTCTTGGCACTGCTCTATTGCTGTCGAGCGGTCGTACTTCAAGTGATGGAACACCCATCTTTCAAGCGGCAGACGGTAGTATATGTTGAACGACTCACCGCCCCTTGAATAGTCGTGCAAGACTTTGTATCTTCTCAGACCGTTCCTTGTCTCGTACACGACTGGGTACTTTCCTCCCTCTGATCTGCATATCTGCCTGAGTTGCTCAGCCTCATGAGGCGTGTCGCATGACCCGTACAGCTTCCATTGGTCTCGCCTTCCTTTTCTCCACTCGACATTCCAAGATGCCTCAATCGAGTGCTTCTTGTGGTCTTTGCACTTTACTATGCGTGTCTCTGTTCTCATAGATTATGACTGGTACATAATGATTCTTGCACCGGCGTCCATACCTGGAAAATCATCCCGGTGACTCTCTTGTTCCAAGAACCTGTCAATGTATGCCTCGATCTCGCCCATGTTTCTCTCCACGGACACCCAGGCCCACATGTGGTCCTCCATTTCTTCTCTAATGTATTTCTCGGCGCAGTCTGGATCTTCGGTCTCTTGCTCACCTTCCGCACCGTCCAGAATTTGGTCTTGCTCTTTTGCAAGAATACTCTCGATTCTCGAAAGTCTCTTTGAAATGTCGCAATCCATCTTGGCTGACACAATTCGCTCAATGTCGTTCATCATCTTCTGCCGAAGTGACTCGGAAAGTGCGTTGTACTGCTGCCAAGATATCCAGCAAGCTCCTGAGTTGATGTAGTCCTCATCTTGGAAGATCATTGCTTCTCGAGCCTCCTTCGAGATGTCTTCAGGGACACCGAAGTTCATGTAGTCCTCAGCGTTGTGCCACCTGTAGGCGAACAAGTCTCTGACAGAACCGCACTTACCAATGGTGTTGTTTATGTCTGTGACCGTGCTAGCCAAAGGCACATACGTCCATTTTCCGTTTACACGGATCTCGATTATCTGCTGTATTGAAGTGGACATATATCCTTTCTTTTGTTTTGTTCTATTACATATTTCGGATTAACCGGAAACTTAACTTTATCCGTATAGAAAAATCACCCAAGAGCAATTGCGTTTCCCTCGTTCTGGCGGTTCGGACACCGTAAGCTATGTAAACAGATACTTTCGAGACAAAAACCGTTCCTGCGAGGGATATGGTGCCTCAGAACGGATTTCTCGGCGCCTGTATCTCTACAGCTCGTTATCCCTTACTGTGCAAGGTACGGTCTTTCCTATAAGTATGAATTCGTACACCCACATTACAGGGTCTTTCTCTAGATATTCCCGACCGTATATCTTCTCAATCTCGTTGCGGAACCCCTCGAGGTTACCGAAACCCTCTTTTTTCGCGTCAGTCTCGGTCATTTCCGACACCCTCTGAGAGTACTTGTCGGTGCACTTAATCATTGTCATTTCCCCTGTCTCGGTGCAGACGGCTGTGACATACAGGCCACCGCAGATGTCTTTGGGGTCTTTCCTTCTTGTCACTGTCTTTCTTCCTTCCGACAGGGCACGGAACATTTCTCTGTTGAATTTCAGTTCTGGTAGCATATATTGTCGGTTTCTGTTTCTAACAGATAAACAGTTACTCCAGTAAGTGAAGACAAAAAACCTCCACCGTTTCCGGCAGAGGGAAAATAAATCTATTATGTTCGATTGTCTTAATATAATACGGTGACTAGATAGTTTAATCTCACCTGTCGAATTTCCTCATTCCCATTATCTGGTTCAGTGCTCCGAATGAACCGGTCAGCTTCATTAACCGTCCTCGGTATATGAACACCACACCCTCGGCAGAGTTGACCGTGTCGCCTATCTCTTTAAGTCTGTTCAGTTGCCTCTCAAGTTTCGACACCTCATCTTCTGTACCGGTGCTCCTTATGTCACTTACTAGTTCATCTAGGTTCTTTCTCAGTTCTCTTGAAATCTGGTCACTTTCGTCTGAGTTAGTGAACCCGTTCAAGTTACTTATAAGAGTGTTCCCTATGCGTCCGAACAGGCTGTCCATTGGTTCCATTACACTTGCGACAATCTCCTTGTATCCCTTCTTGTCAAGTTCGGAAAGCTCCTGGACATGATCTGCGTACTTTTTCTTAAGACTCGTCAACCCCATAGACTTGTCACCGTAGAACCACCTGCGGTACACATCGCTGCACTCCAACCATTCTGGGCACAGGTTCTGGAAACGCTTCGCCTTCCATTCATCAATCGTGGATCTCGTTGAAAGTCCTTCGTGCCCGAAAAGTTCCTGTATGTCCTTTGAGAACTTGGACGCCAGTCTACTTCCTTCATCGAGTGACTTGAGTATAAGGTCGGGTCTTGGTTCTGTGCCTCTTATGCCTTCTGCGGCTTTCGATATCTCACTCGGAACTCCTTCTCTGGCACCGGTAAGCTCCCAACCGTTGTCTGTCTTAGTGTATGTGCTTGTCCCGTGGAAGGCGACTCGGTCGGTCTTGTACACCATTACATTCGTCTGCCCAGCGGTAATGCACTCGCAGTTCACTATGACTTTCGTGTTCTCATCTGGGTTGAAGAACTTTACAGGCACTCTCATGAACACCTCTTCTATTATCTTTCCCGAATCGGTGAATACCTTGGCTACACTTGGTTTGCCGGCCCACTTGATGGACATTTCCTCGATTGACATACCGCCTTGCTCGTTGTTGAGGTCCGACTGGTTCCTTATGAACCGCACACTACCGGCCGGATTCCGGTATGCGTTAATGTTCGTACCATCGAGTTTCTCCTTCATGTGCTCGATCTTTCCTGTGAAAATGTCATCGACAAGTCCTATCAGGTCGTCACCAGTGAAGTCTTCGTAGTCGATTGGATGCTTCATGTGTCCAGCTATACCACCCTCAAGCACAAGTGTCTCGATTAGGTATCTAGACAGGTTCCTACTACTACCCTTTATGTACCTTTCTTGCATTTCTTATCTGAATATCTTAGGCCAGTGCTTGCGTGTCTTTGCTAGTACGGCGCCTCCCATGAACTGGGCGGAGTTCTTCTTGTCAAGACTCGGAAGTGACCACGTTGAAATGTCACCATCGAACTTTGCCCTGTAGAACATTTGCTGAGCATACACCAGACTTTTCAAGTTCCAGTCTGTCAAGTCACCGTTCTTTCCGGTGTACATTGAGAAAGCGAACATTCTACTGCAATCAACGGCGCTGCCCATGTCCCATTCAGAAATGTCACCATCGAATTCTCTGAACTGGTCATAGAAAAGATCAGAGAAGTCCGATATACTACTCACGTCTATATAGTTCAGATCGGCTTCGTTACCATCGGACTTGATTGCTTCTTGTATTTCACTTATCAGTTCCCACTTCGTGTTCACTTTCACAGTGGACCTGTTCGGTTTGGCCAACTTGCGCAACTGCCCAGGTGACCATCCGCGCTTCACTGCTTCGTTAACTGTCTCCATTATGTCTTTCATAGTACCTCTTCGAGATAGTCTATTAACGTTTGCGTGTGTGTTTTTGTGTTACTCTCTTGGACTTTGCTTATCTCGTTTCTGAATTCGTTGAACAACTTCTCAGTCCCTTTCGGCATTACATCCTTGAATCTTTTCTCATCACCGTCCTTTAGCGCTTCTCTTGCGGCTGTACCGCTCACACCTTCCACGCGACCAGAACCAGTGTATGTCTGGAAGTCTTCTGGATATCCGCCTTGCTCGCGGTATTTCGGGTTCTCTGCCTGTCTGTTGTAGGCCTCCACTCTGTCGTCACCGCACAACCACAAGTGAGCGGTGTATCCGTTGTCTTTCAACAACTGTCCGGCCTTCACAATGTCGGCGTTTGACACCATAAGGACGGCTTCAATGGCGTCTGAACTCTTCTTTACGGTCTCAATCTCTTTCTTTATAAGGTTGTCTGAGAACGGGTGCCTTGCGTCCGGTCGCTTGTTGGTAATCATTAGGACTACAGTCGGGTATCCGTTCTTGTCGTATCCGTCTTGGCACATTCTCAAGTGCCCCTTTGTGAACGGTTGGAACCTTCCTATAGTAAGGTTTACGTCTTTCATTTTATGCTGTTGAATTTCATTGTGGACGTCTGACTTCCTGGAGAGTAATTCTTATCCATTGAATTGGAGAACTTTATTCCAGAATTAAGAACCGAAGTTATTGAGGAAACAGTACTTCTATCAAGTATCTTATAGTCCATTGTTTTATCATCTATTATGCACAGATAGTCCACCTTCTCGGTCTGGTCAGTTATATAATGCTTGGTCTGTACAGAACCGACAAGGTTGACTATATTCTGTATGTTCACATCACCGTCACCACTTATGAACTCTCCGACATTGAGGTTTCTGAATTCTTTCTCGTCATCAGTACCTTTTCTACCAGTGTTGTATTGCTCAAGTATACTAATGTATATCTTATAGAGAATATCTTCTGGTTTCTCTCCCCCAGATATCTTGTCCTTAACCAGTCTAGTTACCTCTTTCTTGCCGCCCCTAACTCTAAAGAATAGATCTGCGTTGTCTTTACTTATGCCAAGTAACTCAGATAACTTGTCTATTACAACCCCGAATGATGATTTCGGTACCTTTCTTTCGCCAGGGTGTGCGTTTGGTGTAGTCTTTATCTCAATCGAGTTGCCTAGTATGTGTACATCACCACCCTTTCCCTTTCCGGTTCCCCCTTGTACGAACAAGTTAAGTAGTATCTCACCCTTTCCAATGTTACCAGTACCCGATGAACCCTCAATGCCGTACAGGTCATCCACTAGTTCACTTGAAATTCTACCAGAGAAAAGATCATACAGATTCCTACCAGTGATGAAATCTCCGAAAGACGGTAAACCGGTGTCATCGTTTGCTATCTTACTAAGTTCACCGGTACGGTCGATTGATACTATGCGCTTGCAGAACTTTTCTGGAATACCTTTTAACTGCACATATTTGTACAGAGATTCTTCCCCAGCTTTATCCAACCTGTTTATAATGGACAAAGCATCTTTGTCTGTAATGTCGGGACTGTCTAGTAAAGACAATATCTTTTCCTTTAGTGAAAGGCTTACACCCTCGCAAATATATTCAGCAAGATCTTTCATACCCCAAATAATAAAACTCTTCTACAGTTATATTTCTATGCAAGTGCCGGATACCGGATCATAGATGGTAGGTTTCACAATGACCGACTTGGTACTGAAGCTGACATATTTCTTACCGATAGAGCTCTGGTGACTCTGGTTCTGGTCGTCTTCGGTGCCGACTTTCACAAGAAACTCTCCAGTGGGGTATATACCGTTGATCTTCTCTATTTCTGAACCTCCTGGATTTCTGCAGAGTATGTACAACGGTGACTTTCTAGTGTTGTTTATCTCAGACACAGTGAACACGGCACCATGTGTCACTTCGTAAGAATTCATCCATTTGACCGGAACAACAGCTGAATGAGTTCTGGCATCTGTAAGATATACAAAATCACTCCCAATGTTGGTGGGCTCGACCACAGTCACCACACCTTTCAGGTCGGACTCCTTTCTGAACACAACACTGTCACCGATATCTATGTATCTGGCATAGTCGGTCTTCTGTTTCTTTCTAATCATTGCACTTTACTAAGTATCTTGCTGGTATCCATAGGTTCTTGCCGAAATATTTCGGATCTTTCGGTGCAAGTATGTGACAGTTGTACAATCTTTCTTTCAGTTTGACATAGTCGTTCCCTATATGAAACGTTGTGACCGCATTGAATGTATTCACTATCTGAACTGTCTTTGACAGGTTGTCCGCAACTTGGTGCGGTACTATTTTCCTAAGAGAATCCATCCTCTCCATACTCATAGATTCGAGTACATAGCAACAATCAAGACTATTGTACCAGTCCATGTCCCTGATTGCCGCAATGTCACCCTCGGCAAGATCGGGTCCAAGTGCGGTTTCTTGCAGGTCCAGCATCCTGTACTTGTCCTTTTCCTTTTTGTGCTTCATTCTAATCAGTTTTTACATAGCAGGTTCGAGATATTCCAGTTTGATCCAGTATCTACCGAAATTCTCGAAATGCACCTGATACTGTTCCGAATTCTCCTCCGGGTCGACTTCAGCGGCCATTATTGTACCGGCACTAGGCAATCTCCAGGACCAGTCGGCAGTTTCATCTGCGCTGACACCGAACCTCTCGTACCAACCTCGTTTCACTCGGACCTTGCTTCCTAGATCGAATGAGGCGATTCTCGTGTAGTCGACTTTTTGTGACCTGTTCTTTACGACAGCCATTAGTAGAAATCACCCCCGTAGTATACACCTTGCTGGATCAAGATCTTCTCGATTGTCGTCTTGGGCACATCGAACTTCTTTGCGATTTCTCGCTCCGTCTTGCCCTCGTTCCACATTTCTAATACTCTTTCAATCATTTGATACTCCCTTTCTATTATGGTTGGTTCAATGAAATGTAAAAGATTATACGGCAACTTAAGCCGAAAAAAATCCACTCACCCGAGTGGATTCCTTAAACGCACTATACTGGTACCGGATTATTTTCCTTTGTCACTATCCTTTTCCTTTGGTTCCTTCGGTGGATTGGGCTTGCTGGTCTTTTCCTTGCCTTCACCAGAACCGGGTTTCACCGTCTCTATCTTGAACTTGTGCCCCTTTCTAGTAAGTTTCAAGTAGTTGATACCACCATCGTCCCAGTATTGCTTGATTGCCTCCTCCAAGTCTTCGAGATCGACATCCGACAACTTCGGGCACTCGAACTCGCAGTCAGAACTAACGATGAAGTCTCCGTTGTTCATTGCGGTCTCTATGTCAAGTGCTGTCTTGGCGTTCTTTGTGTTGTACTGCTTTGCAGTGACTTGCTTCTCAGTTATATAGTCTTTAAGGCTTATCATTCTATTTCGCGTGTATGTGTATATTCATCCTATTTCACTTCTGAACTGGTCGAAACTTATGGGTGTGTACTTTATGTTTATGCTGTTAAGTGGACATTTCTTTATAGATTCCAGTTCACCGGACTTTTTGAAAGATATAAGGTACAAGGAATCCCTGCAGTGTACGGTAATGCGACTGTACAAACCGTTACTTTCGACAATGTCAGGCCTGTATTCTTTATCCCTCTTTCCGAATATCAAGAGTACTTTGGTGAACCCAAGTCCATTCAGCATTTCTATCATAGAGTCACAGTTTACATCCTGACCGTACTTTCCAGTCGCCCTTTTCGCGACCGCCTCTATAAGATAATCAGATAGTGTCATTTGCGGTTACAGTATTCTTTGACAGTTTCAGCAAAGTATCCAAGTAGAGCATGTTGCCATTCACCACTGGATATCAAGCTTGCGAACTTTATGGTTTTTACCTTTCCTCGTTCTGAAGTTGTCGAGTTCAGACTAATGTTGAACACCATGTTTCCGACGTGGACCGCTATATAGTAAGGGTATCCATCGGGTGCGTATGCACCGATCTGGTAGCATTTCGGGTTCTTGTCGAACTTCCTAAGACTGATCTCTTCATTGAAACCCTTCTCCTTGAGCCATTCCACTATACTTTTCCAGTTGTCGTCTGGTATGTCGTACTTTCCAGATGACCGGTTGGCTACCGCCTCTATAAGATAATCAGACAGTGTCATTTTATCCCTAAGAACTTTGTAACAACTCTAATGAAACCTTCCCTGTCCTTCTCTGCACTGAACGAACTGTCTCCATCTATGGTCTTTCCGTTTCGTCCAAGTATGAACAGGAAGTCTATCACACCGTACGGTGCAATGCTAAACGCAAGTGCGTGTTCAGTGTCGTTCTCCGATGTGACGACTATCTCGGTAGAATAGTAGTCGGTGTATGTAAAGTAGCAGTTCTGTCCTATATAGTCCGCTCTCCTATAGTCCTTGGTCAGGCTTCCTCTCACATTCGGTTTCTCGGTATAGCCAAGATCAGAAAGTACATTATTCAATCCGGTTACATCTATGTTATCGTGCGGGAACCCGTATTTACCGGTTGAGCGTTTGGCTATGGCCTCGGCAATATATTCTGACAGTCTCATTTCACAAGTCTGTTTATTTCAATCACAAGTTCTTTGGCGCCCTCGATTCTTTCAAGTTGGTGACGCTCGTATCTCTTTTTGAGGAAAGCCCAGTTGTACACATAGGGAGTCTTAGATACCGTCACAAGTGAACCGTTGAAGTACGACATTGTATATAGAGCACCCTTGGTGAAGATGTGCGTCAGATCCTCATCTATAAAATAATAGAACTTGTCGGAATTGTCAGGTATAAGTGCAGACATTGCCTGACCTATGTTGTTGTATCTTTGGTTGATTAGATTACTCCATATCAAGTTCCGTATATCATCGTTCAGCTTTCTGAACTGTGTACCATTACTCGATTGCTCGAGTTGCTTGTTGAACTTGACTTGGTCGACAATGTTAACCGAGTACTTTCCGGTTACCCTTTTCGCGACAGCTTCTATAAGATATTCAGATAGTGTCATTTCACCATACTTAACAGCATTTTCGTTGCCTCATCGAATGTCTTGCTTATCTCACCGTTTCTCCAGTCAGATTCAAGATACTGTATATCGTACACCTTTCCAGACTTGTCGAACCAGAACGTAAGAGAGTTTATGTCTTTGTTGTGTACTCGCAACCAGTTGGTTTTCTCGTTATCACTGAAGTTAGGACCAAGAAGGTAGCAGTTGCCCTCTGGTAAATTATAAATTCTTATTCCTGCCGACCACTTAACTTGAGTGAAGTTGTGCTCGTTGCACCAGTCTATGATACTCTGCTTATTGGACTCCGGACCGTACTTTCCGGGTTTTCTTTGTGCAACCGCCTCTATAAGATATTCAGATAGTGTCATTCCAGCATACTTATAAGTATTTTCGTTGCCTCATCGAAACCGATTGTCCTCGTCAAAGACTTAGCATTGTCGTACCTTATGTCCGTGACCTTATCGGAGGAACCGAACCAGAACGTGACATATCCTATCTTTTTGTTGTGCACTTTCAACCAGTTCGAGAATGAGTATCTTGCACTGTTCGGGCCGACAAGGAAACAGTTCTCATCCGGATACATACTGGCAGTGAAGTCGTTTCTCCATTCCAACTCCTCGAAGTCATGCTCAATGCACCAGTCCACAAGACTTTCTTTTTCTGGCCTTGGTCCGTACTTTCCTGCCACTCTTTTCGCTATGGCCTCTATAAGATATTCTGATAGTCTCATTTCGATGCTAGTTTAATCATGTCTCCAAGTGCATTTAGGTTCAATACAATATCCCTAACCGTGTTTCCGGATGGAAGTGTCACACGGATACAATTCTTTGGACCCGAATTCGGACTTCCGTATGCAAGTTTCCACACCGTGGCCCTGTTGGAATTCTCTATATAGAAAAAATACAGAACATTGTCGTATGGTTCTGGTGTCCACAGTGCCCACATGAAGTCCTTACCTTTTAGCTTGGTTTTGCCAACATTCACAAGTTCTTTGAACGCATCTGAGTTCTTGTTAATCTTCATTAGACTCGAAATGATTATAGCGTCACTCTCAGGTATCTCAGGGATACCAGATACATTAATTGCATCTAAAAGGTCTCTGTAACTTGTCGAACTAATGTCCAGACTATCAAAATCGAAGTACTTTCCAGTTGTCCTTTTTGATACGGCCTCTATAAGATATTCTGATAGTGTCATGAAAAATCCTCTATTGTTTTTACTGCAGCATCAAATGTTATCCCAAACGGAGTGTCACCTTGTAGCCTTCTTTTTACATCGAGAAAATCACCAGTCTCACTGAAGAAGAACATTATCTCATATATGTGCTCAGAGTGCACACACAAGTCTTTACGGTTTTTACTTAAAAGATACACCTTACCATTCATTGTTCTAATGTTTCTCGTTGTTCCCTCCACCGACTTGAACCCCTTTGATTCTAGCCATTTAACCAATGAATCCCTGTACGGTTCCGGTCCGTACTTTCCAGTTGTCCTGTTGGCCACAGCCTCTATAAGATATTCTGATAGTGTCATAATGATTTCTTTATAAGATCAATGGCTTCTTCAAAGGGTATATAGGTTCCGTCATTTAGTTCAACATTATAGACCGAACCGTTTTCCAGATCGAACCAGAAAACTATCTCATGTACACCTCGCGTGTGCACTGACACACAGTTGGGTATGTCTCTTCTTCCGTTAGTGTCGTTCCCAACCATGTATGTGTTTCCTTTGGTATGCAAATGCTTCTCAAGGTCTCTAGCATCAAATCCGTATCCGGTGAATCCCTTCAACTTGAGCCATTTCAATATACTTTGCCAGTCGGCGTCTGGTATGTAATACTTTCCAGTTGTCCTGTTGGCTACAGCCTCTATAAGATATTCTGATAGTGTCATAATGATTTATCTAGTATACTCTTTGCTTTCAAGAAAGATATTGAATCACCGTTTGAGGAATATCCCCTTAGTTCGATATCCGAAATTCTACCTGTTCTCTGGTCAAACCACATCACGATCTCGTATGTTTCCGGTGTATGTATGGATACCCAGTCGGATGTTTCTCGGCCTTTAATGTTCGGTCCTACCATGTATGTCTTATCTTTCTCTCGCAAGTGTATGTCTGTATCTGGTTCATAGTATTCGTATCTGCGGAAACCATGTGAATCCAACCATTCGATTACGGGTTCCTTTGACGGTTCAAGATACTTTCCAGTTGTCCGTACCGCCACGGCCTCTATAAGATATTCTGATAGTCTCATTTTGACCAGTCGAGTATTTTCACCACATCGCTGAAGTCCTTGAGATACTCACCAGAATTTTTCTCACTGTCGAGTCTGTATTCTTTGAACATGCCGTTTTCATTGAACCACAATATGAGCTCGTATATGTCTGGTGTATGGATAGATATCCAGTTGTATCTGAATTGACCTGTCCCTGGTCTTGGACCTACCATGTATGTACTTTCATCATCTACAATGTGCATCTCACCTTTTCCATCCCATTCATATCTTTTGAAACCATTGTACTCCAACCAGTTCAGTACATTTTCTTTGCGCGGTCCAAGATTGTGGTTGTACTTACCCGAAGTGCGGTTAGCTACAGCTTCACCTATGTATGTTGCAATGTCTTTCATTATCTCACGTTATATCCTCTATCACCGTACACTGGTCTAGCCAAGTCGTTGATTATGCAATTGTCAACAGTTGTCGAGTATTTCGCCCCTTCTATAGCCGTCTGCTTTCCGTCCAAGTACTCGTTGAACAACTTGAAATACCCTACTCTTACAGGCCAAGGGGACACACACACGGTCACACCGCAGTCTGTAGAATAGTCGTTGTTGTATGTGTTGGTGCGTTCACCTATCGGTGCCGTGAAGTCGAATGTCCAGTTAGCCGCTTTGAGCTTACCGACTGGATCTTTCGCCTTGCAGGTGTTCTCGTACACAGAAAGCTCAGTGATAAAGTTTGAGCGCTTCCATTTTGCAGCGACTATGTAGTTCTTTGACTCGAACTTGTCTATGGGTATCGCTATGTTAGAGTCGTTGAATGTCACCATAGCCGTACCAGTTATGTTGGTTCTTGAGGTCACCCTTTCGGTGTCTTTCTCAAGAAGTACTCCTATGCCAATGTAGGCTTCACCGCAGACGGCAACAGTGTTGTACACCATAGGCCATTCGCCAGATTCTGGTAGTCCGAGGAGTCCGTAAAGTTCCTTAACAGATGGCACTTGTATCTCTAACAGCATTGTACCATCATCACCGCAGTATTTCTTCTGGTATGTGACTAACGAATCCTTTGCCTTTCCAACGTACACGTTCCTACACACGACCGAAGAGCCGTGGTTTACCTGCTTCTCATCTATCTCAATCAAGTCTGGTGTGTAGTCAAGACGGATACCATCCGATATGAATATGTTGTACAGGTTTGTTGCTGCGAAGCGAGGTTCAACTGTCTGCTCTGCACCAGATTGCCTGTACTGCTCGTTCTCCTCAACTGGTTTGAAAAGTTCCATGTACTGGTTCTCGACAAGTGAATCTATGAGTTCTTCGTATGTGCCGTGAGACACGTTGTCCTTGTCGTTGTATTTGACTAGCGCTAGCTTCCAAGTCGTGGACCGCCACATTAGTCCCTCGTTCTTCTCGTCATACGCCGAGTTCACCTCATACATGCGCTTCATCATTGGCACATACACCAAGTCTCTCTGCTTAGGGAAAGCTGTGTCACCGAAGGCACTAGCGAAAGCTGTCTTGGACATTTCAACCTCCCAGTCGTTCTCCCAGTCGAAGTCGAACTCAGTCATCTGAGGTCTTGATGAAGGAAGAGCACCGTCCTCGCACATTAACTTTATGTACTTCACCGACTCGACAGAGTGCAGTATGTACTCTTTGAATGTCCAGTCTGCTGTATCAGCATCTGGAAGAACTCTAAAGTAATAGGCTGGAATCCCCAACATACATATAACTGTATCAGACAACTGCTGTTGAAGTGCTAGAGCACAGTCAAGGTTGGCGTACGGATCAAACAGGTACTGAGACCCGCAGAAGTCAAGGAGAAACTGGTTCGTGTTGTCGAGGCATATAGTGTAGCAAGTTGTGGCTAGACCGCCTATCCACAGTGTCCCCACACTCGAGAATATCAAGATTCTAAGATAGAAATCAGTCTCTATACTCTTTGCAAGTTGAAGGTATTGCTGGTAACTGACCCAGTTCGTCCAGCACAACGAGTCGGAACTCCAAGAGTACAGTGAACTCTCAGTGACATCTGCTCCGTTGGCATCCGTGAGCTTAACGGTTGCGTACTGCAAAGGTACAGATATCTGTATTATCCTCCTTATTGCACATGGAGATATAGCAGTTCGCTCGTTTGCCACAGGCGGTTGAAGTGTCACCCTTTGGACAGCCGGTTGGTGCACTACAGTGTATGCGGGCGTAGTCAATGGATTGTAACCGTTCTGCATTACGATGCCGAAGATGTTTTAGATACCAGTGAATTTGAACGAGCCTTTATGTACCCCATTGCCTCGGAATGGCTAGCGATTGTTCTCCAGCGCACCGCACTCGACTTGACTATCCCCTTCCCTTCCTTTGTGTTGTACTTTATAAGGAAGTTCGCCGAGGAGGTTATCCCCGTCTTAGGGTTGGAGTACTTCACCTCGACAGCCACATCGGTTCCGAAGTCGAACACATCCACCGAGAAGTTCCTTCCCAACTGTCCCTCAAGTTGCGACTTGATTGTGGGCCCTAAAGAGAACTGCGCTCCAGGGTCTTGCCCTTTGCCGAAGAACCCTTGCGTTACAGGGTTGTAGTCCTTTGTAGTAGGAAGTATTCTTGGATCTGGCGCGTTGGAAAGGACTTCAAACATTTCGGATTCAGCGTTTCTATCAAGTATCAGTATAGTGTCATAGTTTTCCATACCGAAATAATAATTTCTTGGTCATACAATAAGATAAAAAATAGATACGATACCCTCTGGGTTCGTGTTAGTTCACAGAAAATCCCTCAACCGTTTCCGGAAGAGGGATATCTTGTCGAATGTTTCTGCAGAGATTAGATCATCATTCCTTTGTAACCAAGTGACACCATTTTCTGGTTGTACATGTCCTTGGCTTCTTCCATTGCAGCGTCTGGTTCCGCACCGTTGAGTCTTGAGAACACATAGTATCTTACAAGTTTCGATGCGTACACACCAAGAACACTTGTGTCTATGATTGCGTTGGTGTTCTTCTCGAAGGGTGACTGCCTCATACCCTTTGAATCTGGGCTATCTGGTGCCTTGTCACCGAACTCGTCAACGTATGAGTTGTATACTTCTTCGCAGTACGGCTGGAGTTCCATATAGCTGTCACTTTTGTCTGTTCTGAACTTCTTGTAGTCCCTTGCGTTGAACTCCACTTTCTTTGTGGATTCTGCTATGAATTCTGATAAACCTCTCATGGTGCCACCGTTCTCGTACACTTTCTTTCCAGCCTTCTTTCTTTTGAGTTGCTTGGGTGACCAACCGCGCTTTATAGCCTCTTCTATGTGTCTCATTTCAGGTAAGTTATTTTGCGAGCATGTCTTTGTTCAGGAACATGTTTTCTATTGTCCAAGCGATTGTCTTCTCAGTAGTTCTCGGACCAGGGACAAGTTCAAACATACGGAATATGCCGTGGGTGTCGTACTCGTTCACAAGCTCTTCCCATGTATCGTGAATGGCAGCAAGTTTCTTCCTAATCATTTCAGGACCGACTGACCTGTCACGTTGAGCGTCTTGCGCTATGGACCTTTCTTCTGGAATGTTAAGATACACTATGGATACGGTGGCGTCCATACTCTTGGCGAGTTCGACAATCTCATCGATCTTCTCTATCTTGTCGCCTGTTATTGCAACGATTACATCGTTTGCCAATGTGGCCTGCACATCTTCAGCACCGTCCATACCAGTAAGTTTCCTCACCATGTCCTTCTTGTAGGTCTTCTTTGAAATGTGGCGACTTGAGAAGTCACTTGCGAACACCGTCTTGAAGTACTCTTTCTCGAAGGCCCTTTGGAATTCATTTATCACTTTCTCCTTCTGGTTCTCTGCGGCTCTATCCATTCTGTCGGACCAAGCCTTGCAGAACCTGTAGTCGATCTTAGAAAGGTCAGTCAACGGGCTTCCGTTCTTCTCGGATGATGCGTTGTACTCGGATTGTGTCGTCTCGATTAGTTTCTGGAAAGTGGCCTTCTGCGTGTCTTGACTACTTGAGCTCTCTTTCGATAGAGCTATTATTATCTCTCGAGCTAAGTTTGAGCAGTTGTCTCGTTGCACGACAACTAGGTTGTTGTCTGAATCAAGTTGCTTAGCTTGGAACTCGCGTCTGAAGAACTGCGATGCTGAGTTCTTCATCCAGTATGTCTTTCCCGCTCCAGGACCACCCATTACGATTACCACCTGAGGCTTAAGGTCTGCAGCGAACTCAAGCACAATGTTCTCAGTAAGGTATTCTATAAGGTTTTTCGGCATTGTATTTGTGTAGTCGTGTATTTTCTATCTTCAAATAATAAACTACCAGCTATTCTAGAATTTCATATAGTGACCTGACCATTGACTTCATGTCACTTGAATCTTTCCAGGCCATATAGTCCGAACCATTGTCGTAGTATTCTCTTTTGTCATAGAAGAACGACATTTGGTCTTTGTCGAACTGAATGTACACAACTGGTATCCCACCCTCATTGTCTTTCGGTCCACTTATTGCAACGAACTTGCATTTTGAGGTAGCTTGACCGTACACATACATCCTTTCACACATGTCATTGTGCGTTCCCATCCAATTTGCCAGTGTGTTGAATATGTCAGTTATTCCCCAACCGATTGCGTCCTTTTCCAGACCTCTCTTGCCTTTAGAACCACCAGCATACGCCGGTGAAAATCTGGTGTCATCTCTAAACAGGCTCACAATATCATTGTAGTTGATCTTGTTGTCCTGGTTGACTATGTCACTTAAAGATCTGTACTTTCCAGTCATCCTTTTCGCTATGGCCATTACAGTAGTATCTCTTTTAGTTTTTCTTGCATTCCAAGAATATCGGTTCTGTCGGTTTCTATACACTTCCATGTCCAACCGTTACCGTCAGAACCAGTGTACACTAGGTGACGGTATTCATAGAAGGTGGACCAGAAACTCCCTGTCCGAAGCATGCCGTTGTTTATGTCAGAGAACAGTATTGTCATTACTGGTATCGGTGACAGAACGGTTGCAGGGTTACCGATTGGTTTGCCCATTATCGTCACGGCGTATTTCGTCTGCCGGCCATCTTTTGAGAAAACACCGAACAGATACGACCCTTTAGATATGTTCCACTGAGGCGCACCGGGTCCTCCTGAAATACTGAGTATGAAGTCGTACAAGTCAGTGAATGTGTACGGTCTTAGATCGTGACCGAGTGGTGCTTCGTCCTTGAAACACGGTGCAAAATCTTTTCTAGAAGAAAGGTAGTCAAGTAGTTCCGTGTAGTTAATTCCACCGTTGTGGAACTGTAACTCGCAACTATTGTATTTTCCAGTAATCTTTTTGTGTATCATGATATAGTTTTGCCACTGGTTGTCAATAAGATATAACAGACCAGTGGCAATCTTAAGTTACAGTAAGTCGAACAAGTTCATTTGCACAGAACCGTCAATCCGTATCTCTGGCATTCCGATTGAAGTTATTATCCTGTTCAACGGCTCCAGTAGCATTCCTCTGAACTGCTCGTCTCTTGCTATAGGTGCATACTTGTCCGCCCAGTCGGGATAGTCACCAGCGGGGAACGCGAAGTACTCGATAGTCTGTGAACCGGACAACCTTCTCATTTTGTACCATTTCACCTTTCCTGTCTTCAACGGGTCTCCTGGAAGATGGTACTTGTTCTTGATCCAGTTATAGTTTCCTGCAGCACGGACATGGTACGGGCAGCCTTTTTCTGTTACAAGTGTGTCTCCTGTATCCGATATAATGTGCTTCGAGTAGTTCGACAGACCGACTGTACCGCATATCTCCTCGATTGGTGCTGCATAGAACTTCTCTTTGTATTCCTGTACCAGTATGTTCAGACGGTGGACAAGATGCGGATCGGTGGAGTTCTCTAGCATGAACTTCACAATCTCCTTCAAAGAGTTGCGGGCCATTTCTGGATAACTTGACTTGACCATTTCAAGACCCTTGACCTTCAAAGGTAGGTCGTCTTTGTCGTAGAACTTGCCGTCTTTCCAAAGCAGTATCTGTGCATATCTCTTCTTCACGTTCAACCACACACCAGATTTAGCCACAGTCTCAAGCTCGAAGTTCTGTATCGAACTGGCGTGCCTTGACTTGAAGTGTTTGTCCATGTAGTCTCTATTGTGGTCGTTCAGGAAGTCGAGGTTAATGTCAAGGACAAACTTGAGTTTCCTGTCATCATCCCACTCATCCGAACCTATTACGGTCCTCATAAGTGACTCGTATTCAATGTAAAGTGAATCGGTGTTGTGAACAAGTATTCCGTTTGCGAAGAAGCAGTGGCAATCCGGATCTTTCGTGTCCACTTCTATGTCATACACATACTCGTCTTCGAAGTATCCTAGAAACTCAACACACTCTATTTCTTCTATTTCTATTTTATCAATCATATTTCTATATTTAGCTTTTCTGTTATGAATTCGTATTCGTCAAAATCTCCATTATTAACATCAAGTTCCCAAATGACAAATGTCTTTATACCAAACTCGTTTTGAAGTAGTCTGTACCGGCGCCCGTCCTTTTCTCTAAGTTCTTTTGCCGTCTTAGTTTTATCAAATGGATTGCATCTACAGTCATCCTCGTATATCCTTGGATCACCGTGGAAGCAACTACCGTTGAACTCTATGCAGATGTTAAGATCTTCAATGAAATAGTCCATGTGTATATCTATACCGTTGAACTCTACGCAATACTCACCGTTTTTCTTTGCATATCTTGTCTTGTATTTCGGACATAGAATTCTATCTAACCTATCAAATATTTTTTGTGACATCTTAGAGTAACCGCAAGTCTTGTTTCTTATGACGGTTTCCCATTTTATCCTTCCTTCAATATCACCGTATCTGGCAATATAACTTTCTAGGGACACCACTTTAGAACGGTTTATCTCACGAGCCCTTTCCTCACCGAACTTGGCGACCATGTAATCCCACGACTTAGTCTTGTGTTGTTCTTCAACATAATGGTTGTATCTCTTTGTTCCTTCATCTTCACCATACTTAGATATAAGATTCTTCTTAGTTACTGCTCTAGACTTGTTGTATCTGTGGAAATCTTCCTCAGTCCAACCATATTTCTCCTTTTTATACTCAAATGTATTGGTTTCAGATTGTCTTATACAGTATTTTTCCCATCTTTCTCTACCTTCTGTCTCACCATATTTTGACACCATCTTATCAAGTGTCATAGCATACCTCGATCTAGATCTAAGATAAACATCTTCTGGAATGTCGAATGCGAACTTGGTCGGTTCGGACATCACATTAAATGTCCTACTAAGATTCTTTATTTCGGGGAATCTTTCAATCAAGCAATCTTCACAGACATTAAGGTAATATGTCACATCTTCGACAACCTTCTTTGTCTTGAACGATTTACTGTGTATTTTGAGTTTTCCATCAGTCCCTTCGGAAATGCAAGTGTCTAGGTAGATTATGTCACCACCACAGCACTTGCACTTGTTTCTTTCAGGATAGAATCTGTCTAGCAATGCACCGTACATCTTTCTAATATCAGGGTCAATCATATTCGACTATGTGTTTGTATAAACAATAATTTATGGTGACACATTAGTTAAGACGGATTGTTATTAACTTGTCTGTATCTCTTATCTCCGAAGGCTTACACTCGATTCTTTCACCATCTCTAAGAACTATTACTGAGTGGTCGTTTGTGCATACAACTTCTTTACCAGACTTTGTCCTTATCTTCCACTTTGCTTTGTTTGTCTTATGCCTGATAACTCTCTTTATGGGCGATTCTTTATAGACACCATTCTCTATTGTACCTATTGTGTTTCCTTCCCCAAGTTTGCATTCCTTTCCATGCCAATCGTCTTTTTCGGAAAGTCTGTCGAACAGATCTTCTATAGATATTTCTTTACCATCAACTATTAGCATTGTATCACCGGTAACACTGTCACCGTATACTATAGGGTCGTAATCTCCGCTGAATACATCGACACAGGCATTTGGGTCCACAATTATACCCCATTTTCTGTGGTAATCCTGCATTTCAATCCAATGCTCTTTGAAATACTCGTGTAGATGTCGCTCCATAAGATGGATAAGGTTCCTCGCCTCACCAGTTACATCGTTTGCAAGCTCGTTGGAGAACCAGAAGAAACTCACGTTTCCAGTTCCACCGTACATTGCGTTGCCCATGAGTTTCATTCCTTGCTCTTCGGCGCCTCGGAACTTTATCTCAGCATCGAGTTTCGACATGAACTTGTCCAGTTCGACAGTCGACATTTTCTTTATATCATCCGAGTCGAGTATACTGTATCCGATCTGCTTAAGTGCATCTACTAGGTTCTGAGAATACTTTCTATAGTCTACGGTCCTTCCTTTCTTCAAGTGCTCACAGTCGAGCATTACCTCAGCGTCCAACTGCTTCGACAGGTACTTTGACACATTCCTGTTTGCCTTCAGTTTGGCCTGTATCTCCTTGAAAGCATAGTCTTTGTCGTTGTGGTACACATGACCGTTCACACTGACGAAATATTTCGGATCTTCTCGGTATCTCTTAAGTGATTTCTCATCGAGGAATGTACCGACAAGTTCTCCAGCCTTCGGTTTCCCTTTCTTTCCTTTCTCACCTTCGTTCTTGTACACAGATGCGCAGATAACTACATAGTTCTGCTTGTCTTTGCGGTACGGTTCAAGTGCCTTCTCATCATAGAATGCACCAACGTAGTTCTCGAATGAGATGTTCGTTGTTATAATTGTGGAAGGGTACAGTGAAGCAAAGTCGTTGCAGGTAATGTACTGGTACAATCCTGCCGCCGGCTGCTTTACATAGGCACCGACCACGTTACTTGCTGGTCGACCATCGACATCGTACTGGACTACTTTCTTTCCGTGGTCATAGAAATAGTTCCACACCAGAGCCTCACTCAACGCGATCTGACCGAAGCATTTCTCGATTTTCTCACCAGTATACAGACTATAGATATAGAACACATCTATCGTCTTGAACTTCTTGTTAATCAACTGGACAAGTACAGAGTCTATAGCGTTGTAGTACACATAGGTAGGATAGTCAGTGTCGAAAAGTTTCTGAAGGTCGCCTTTGTACTGTATCTTCCCCTTTCCGACCGATTTCCTTGCGATATAGTCCAACGACACGTTGTCTTTTATGGGCATTACTTTCGTGTCCCACTGTATTATCTCCATCATGTCACAGATGTATGTGTGTACTGGCATTGGAAGACGCTCGTTCACCGCTCCGAAGTTCGAGATAGCTGTCCTGTTCTCTGTCTGGTGGACACAACTTGACATTGCCACATTAAGTCCTGGAAACACTTTCCTTATACGGTTAACGATATACCACCAGTCGAAGTTGACGCAGTTCCATCCACTAAGAACAGGGACTTTCGCCACAATGTTCTCTAGGAAGTACTTAATCATCTCTTCCTCACTTGCGAACACGACATAATGGAACTTTGGAAGTTCTAGACCGGTTTCCTTGAAATACGGGATACTGTCTATATACTCTTTGAATCTATTCCCGCAATCTTCTATCTCTTCTTTGGTCATTCTTCGGGTTCCGAAAACGATTGTATCCAAATTGGGAGAACACACCGATATTGCAGTTATCGGATTGATTGATGGGTCTGGGAAATCTTCAGATATCTCAGTCTCAATGTCGAAGGTGAACATGTTAGGGAACTTCTTTCCCGAGAACTTGTCTCTTATTTCTTCTGGAAGTTCCCTCATGAAGGTCTTCAAGTCAAACTCCTTCGGATCTTCAGTCCAGTATTCTTCGCACTTGCGACCGTCCCAGCAGTCGAATTTGCCGGTAGGCTCATATCTGTACGACTTGAAACGAGCAATGTTCTTGGTCCACAACCGCTTGTTTCCAGATTCATCAATGTAACTCAGAGAGAACCTTTTCTGGTACTTTGAATAGTTGTAATCTAATATCATTTCGGTATTGTATTGTGATACAGATAATCTAATATCATTTCGGACATCATTAAGGTTAGTCTGGAACGGACTTGAAATTATTATTCAACCGAGATGAGAAACGTAGTGAACATATCTAACGGAGACAAGATATTCCCTTTCCTTATAGAGTCCAGTGAGAACAGAAACTATATGGTTGCAAACGAGTACCATTTGGTCGATGCTAGACAGACTAGTCAGGAAATATCGGAAGACACACTTGTCATAACAGACGCACCAACCAGCAAGTGCGGTTCCGATTACTGTGTGGATCTATTCTATAGAAAGATCAACAACTGGGGAACAAGCGTCTTTAGAATACAGACCGATAGGACTGACATACCCGAGGATAGGGTGGCGACACAAGACGAGATAGATATAGTGCAATCTACATACGGTGACAGTATATCAAACATACTTAAAAGAATCATACGCGAAGGCACCAAGGTGGTCATAGACGGTATGAAGTTCTCGAACATATCCGGCGAACTTTTCAGACTGCGGCGCTATTATCTGGATCCGGGTTTCCCGCAAATGACAAACAGACGCTCGGTTAGGGTGATTGTCCCAGACTTTGCGCCACACGTCTATACACCGGGTACAAGGTATGTGGTGGACATTGTGACAAGGATAGGCATAAAGAAGTTGGTACTTGCATCCAGGGTCTTCACCACAGACGACCTGTTGACACTGCCTAAGCCGTTCCAAGATGCAGGTTTCGGATACCACCAGTACATTGACATTGACATTCTAGACCCTTGGGACATCTGCTATAATGACGGATACTACCGGTTTAGAGAAGCTTACTGCTACGAGAGCACCATGACAAACAACTGCGGTGCCATACTAGACATTGACATTGGTGTAGTTGTTGACGACACTCAGAACCCTGGTTGGTATATACCTTCAGTCGAGTACGCTTCAGGAAGAAACCTGTTACTACTAAGTGAAAGGGACTCGGATTATATGTCTCTTAACCTAAGTGTGGACAAGTCCGGTATACCAATGTTGTTCAACGCAGCACTAGTGTTCAACTCGGCGTTTGACGGCAAGATTACCGACTACTTCAGAGAGACATACTTCATGGATATAGATAGAGCTATATATGAGATTGTCGTAATGGATGACAGCAACATATACAAGATGGACAACCATGAGTTCCTTGCTGATATTCCGAGTACTGTGGACTTCTTATCCACGAAACTAAGGTTCGACTCGTTTTCAGAATACATTGATGGGATGTACATTACCGCAACACTAAAGGTATTCTCTACAAGTCAAGGCGAGAATATGGCAATTCGCTCGAACTCGATACCTCTTAACAAGGAACTGTTCTCGTACCTAGTCGGTGAAGAAATGTACATAGCAGATATAGACACAACCATACCAGAAAATGAAGAACAAGACCCTGATTTCGTTATGAACATAGATGTTACTAACATAGACGCTGTAAACAAGATTGTAAAGCAAGTGGTGAACGTGTCGCGTCCGGATGACTACAAGAGTAACATAATCAAGCCGGTCTTCTACCACGCATACGACACAGAAAACATAGAACTGCACAGTGGAGTCACTTTCAACATAGGAGTGGATCTAGACAACTACAAGAGTAAGGTGGACACATTCTCGATACAGATCGAGGGAATGTCATTCCAAGAAGTAGGCAGAGTGCCCGGATATGTACTTTTCACCATTCCTGGAATGAAGCTCCCTAAGGCAAACCCGTCAGGGACATACTACATTCTAGACAACAAAGGTATAATGGTCACAAAGGGAAAATACGAATACACTGACTAATGGTCGACCTTTCACTTGACAACAGGACCGTTACTAAGACAAAGGACTTGGAGAATGTCATACAGCAGATTGAGATGCTGTTCGACACTTCACCGTTCGAGGTCATTGGTGAACCGCGTTTCGGTAGTGACTTCGAGCGTTTTCTTTGGGACCTCAACGCATCGAACTACGATATTGAGCAATACATTATCTCACGGATACAGTCGGCGGTCGATCTTCTTGGGTTCCAAGTCAATGTGCATGTATCTCTTATGAAGGGTACGGAAAACGACATTATACTTGCTGACATAACCATATCTCGCGATGGGCGAGACTACACAAAGACATACAGGATAGACCAGATATGAGACTAATTCCACTAATCAAAATGAAGTTCGGTGAGTTCGAGTCCGCAGTCAAAAGCGTACTTTCAAAGAAACTCACTGAGAAAGGCACAAGATACGGTAGCTCGACAGTTTTCGGTCAACTGTTGAGCGTACTCGGCTCCACAACCGAAAACACAATGTCTTACATTGAGGATGCACTCACTGAGCAGAACAAGTACACTGCCCAGCGTAAGCGCTCTATATATTCAATGGCCACCTTGTCCGGATACATACCCTCACTTGGTCACGCCGCAACTGCGAACCTTCAGCTAGCCTTCAAACCAAGTGTGTACACCGAACTGAACTTGGTGATAAAGAACCACACCCGAGTCACATGCTTGCAGAACGGTATGCAGTTCAATATCGTGCTGCCTCAAGAGAACATAATCATGAACCTTGACAGAGACGGCTCTGTAAAGCAGTTGTATGCCGTGGAGGGTAAGTTCGAGACCCAGAAGTTCACATCGAAGGGTGGACCCCTATACTCTCAACTTGTCAGGACTAGTGGTGACACAGACCCGAACTACCTATCCGTGAAGATAAACGGTGACACTTGGACACAGGTGGACAGTATATATGACATGAATCCGGATGGTCACGAGTACATTGTGCGTCCGTCTCAAGTAAAAGGTTTCGTAGTCACCTTCGGAAACGATGCGCATGGGCGCGCACTTTCTGAAGGGGACCAGATCGAGGTGACATACCTGTTGCACAACGGTGAGCAGGGGAACATTGAACCGAACGCAGAATGCCTTTGGAGTTTCTCTGAGCAACTGTACGACATATCTGGTGAACCGAAAGATGGAAACGAACTGATAAACATTGTGTGCGACAATATACAAGGAATCACTTCAGGGACATACGCCGAGGCGACAGAGCAAGTGAGAGCGTCTATAGGCACCAACTCCCGTTCACTTGTACTTGCCGACCCAAGGAACTACAAGAACCTCATAAGTCACTTCAGTTTCTGCGGATACAGCAGAACTTGGTCGGAAGAAGGAAGCCTTATAATCAACTCAATCATTATGAGGAACTACAAGGAGTTGATGCAGCAAGGAAAGGACTACTTCAACCTTACGGAAAGTGATTTCCTACTCACCCCGACACAGAAGGCCTCAGTCATAAACACTGTAGAGCATTCTGGCCAGCAACTCGCCGGTGCTGTGTACAATGTGTTTGATCCAGAAATGTGCAAGTACGCTTGCTATGTCTATCTGAAAATGAAGAACGTGCCGTACAACGAAAGTTATGTGAACGATCAGGTCAGAGACCTGATAGGTAACTTCTTCGCCGATGTAAAGAGTGACCTTTTCATACCTAAATCCGACATTGTGCACTTACTGAAGAGTAAGATTGATGCAATCGACTCGGTAGATGTGTACTTCATGAGTGCCCGGAACGAGCAAGCTATAATAGACGGATACTATGAGAACCACACTTACAAGTACGACCCAGTGACCGGACACTACAAGATACTTGTTGAGCGTGTCACTGTCGAACCAGGAGAAGATCCAGGTGTCGGTCTCGATGAGCACGGAAACATTTGGTTGGACAACAACGACCAGTTCCCTGTCCTTATGGGCGGCTGGAAATACAAGAACCAAGACCCTGACGGTTACACAGACGGTTACACAGACGGCCCGCAGATAGTGGATGTACTTGACCCACTCACAGTAGTGATAAACAATTAACGTACAGAAACTTGCTCTGGTGCGTTCCAGACATTATTTTTTGCAAAACAGATCGTTTGTAAAGTGATTAGATTTCTAGATATAGACACGAAACACATATACTGCGGAGACCCTCCCTATGTGATATACATAGGAAAGGGATGCTCCACAGGAAAATGGTACTCGAAGACACTTTTAGTAATAAGTGATGTCAAGACCCAAAGTCTCGAAGCCAGACTTGAGGATGAGAACGGTTGCTTCCACCTTATATCTACAAAGAACGGTATAGGTGACATTGGCACAAACACGGAAATCAACGGTCACAACTACGCAGACTTGTCTGGTATGCTTTCGAGCAGTAAGTTTTCTGGATTCCAGAACACTGTAAGAATGCACGACAACAGAGGACAGTTGCTTGACGGTTACTTCTTTGTGTACCAGTTCAACGTACTTTTCATGTCCGACAGTGAGGGTGAGTTCCACGATAGTCTAAGACTCATATTACATGGAAGCATTAAGAACGGTGACGATGAGACAGATACCGAGACAGAACTTGGTGTGTATGAACTTGCTGCAGACGCATACATGGAAGATGAGCGCCTTTCGATTGACCTTGCAAACGAGGGAATCGAGATACCAGATTCGTTCCAGCGTGCAGTGTATCCGTCGAATGTGAGAGACGAGTCATCGGACAACATACTACTCAACCGGAAGTGGAAAGAGTTACTGATTGAGTACTGGAACACTGTAGCCAACAAGGGAAGCTACAAGTCGCTTGTCAACTCACTGAATTTCTTCGAGTTCGGCGACATTGTGCATATCGAAGAGTACTGGAAACAGAAAGACAACTTCGGTATAGAGGAAATGGTCGGTAGAGACATTGAGCAGATTCTAGATCCACTTATAAGAGAATATCTCGATGTAATGTCGAAGACCACATACATTGGCTTGTACCTCTCATCGAACTCCACTTACAAGAACGACAAAGGCGAGTTCGACTATGTGGACCAGTTCGACTACGACCCAGAAGATAGTAACTATTTTATAGCTGAGCCTATACCAGAACTTCAAGAGGTTGCACTTATGCACACTGTCGAGGATCTTCGACTCAAGATGGTACTACTCGCCAACTATTTCTCGACATACTTCATGCCGATACACCTCGACCTTATACACTCGACAGTCGACAGACTCGTATTCACGAACACTGTGAAGATACTTCACGGAGTGCGGTTCCGTAGAGAAGACTGGTTCGATTCAGTAAGTCCCATATCATGCAACCTTTCAATCGACAAAGACTTCTGGATGGGCAACGTAAGAGCGTTCAACTATCCAGACACCGTACTAAGGCAAGACAACGCACCTTCGTTCTGGGGCGACTTGGATATGGTCGGTATGGACCACGACATTAGAGACTACGGTCAAGGCCAGTCTGAGCCCACCAGTCCCGACTCGTTTGCCACAGGAGGTATGAACCAAGAACAGACAGAGAAGTTCCTCAACCAGTACTTCGGTGGTGTCGGTTGCTTGGTACCTGTCAGGACAAAGATAAGTAAAGTAAGGAATTTCATTGAGAACACAAGAATATCTATATACAGGAAGATCGAGGACTCGAACTATTCTCTTGTGACGACATACCTTTGGGAGCACGAAATCCGTGATGATGAGATGCAGTTCAACCTTGTGTTCACAAGGTCTGGTGAATACTGCGTAATGGTGCAAATGACCAGAGTGGATGGTTCCGACTTTGCTGGAAGTTGGTACATAAACGTACATGGTTCAGTGGGGAACCTAGTGTCTATAAAGAAATTCAAGAAGATAGACTACCGCGAGGACAAGGATGAATTCGATGACTGGTTCTACAACAACTTGGATTTCAATAACTTCATGTTCACTGAACCGTTCGAGAACCAGATAGTTTACAAGCAATGGCTTGTCCCTACAGGTGGTCTTGATTCTAACGGATTGGGCCTTAACCATATACTTGTGTACGACTGCGGAAACGGTTCTAGGCCGGTGAAGTTGTCTTACATGGGTCGGGATGTCGAGTTCTTCTACTCAGACATACTTGTCGAGCAGTTGAGCGCCTTATATCCCCACTACTGGTGGAAGACAATGGATCGGTTCGTTGGTATGCGCGACACTGAAGGTGACCTGACCAGTTCCGGTGAAAAGAGGAGATACCTGATAGGTGTAAGGAAGTACTTCGACACAGACGAGTACAATGTGCGTCTGTTCGAGAAGAGGTACAACGAGTACGGTACTACCGGTGAACTCGAAGACAGCCATGTCATAATAGTCGACTACACGGGCTCCACAAGCAAGATAGCCAGAGGTTTCTTGACAGTCACCTGTCCTGTCGGTTCGACAGTGTGGATGGATAACGGAGGAAGGACAGTCACATCGGACGACACGGTGACGATACCCGTCAAGAAAGAGTCATCGACACTGCACATAAGGTACAAGATAGCCAACCATCTTTTCGTTGCAGACGTGGATGTGCAAGACATGTTCTCACTTTACGGTCTTGACGAGTACAAAGTTCACCCTTCAGAAGACGCAAGAGAAGCCGGATACACGACCATTGACACTTCGAGGTTCTTCCCGATATTCCACAGACTTGAGGACATTGAGGGGTTCACCGTTGGTAGAGACGACACCGTTGTCTGCCTACCCAACTTCAGATGGGTGGATGGTCAAGTCGAGAACTGCTATTGGGAATTCGTGAACAGGACAACTGGTGAGGCAATCGACTCAAAGAGTTTCAAGAAGTCGGGAGACAACTTGTATATCGAGCAACCCTTCATAGGAGAGTACGACTATCTTGGTACCCTCAGAAAAGGGTACTACGATGTCACACTGCACTTTGAAATGGGAGGTCACGAGAACACTGAGACAGTGGAAAGTGCCTTTAGGATTGCCTGAGTTATTATTTACTAAAACTGGAAAACCCCAATGGATATAATCAGCACAATTATAAGTAACCTAGACCTAATGTACATTGTCTCGTGCAATGCCGCAACGTATTTCATTATCAAAATGATTGAAGGCGGCATCAAGTCCAAGAAGGGTCTTGGTACATGGCACAAGCGTCTAGCGGCTACCTTGGTCGCTATAGGGATGGGTTTCGCAATGTACTACGGTTTCCAGCACACGGAAGTAGAACCGTTGTTCTACGGGTTCTTCATTCAGTTCTTGACTTGGGACTATCTGTTCAAGCCTTTGATGAAGATGCTTCCTGGGTTCTTCTCCCCAACGGGAATGGGACCGGTTGGTGGTGGTAAACCAGAAGATATGGATCCCTAGACTGACTAGGGATCCGTCCTACTGTTTTTCCTTTGAACTGAAATAATCTGGATACAGAATCTCGGCCGCTGCACGGTCAATGATCTCTATACCGGATATGGAGGGGCAACTCCAGTTGAATTCTGGATAGTTGTCCTTTGCAAGCTTCCTGATTCTTTCTCTAATCTGGACCATTGATGTCTTGCCCTTGACCATAAGGAAGCAAGTGTCACCATCGACAACCGTGTCACTGTCATCGTCCGAGATTGTGTACGACACTATAATGTATCTTTCTTCCATATCAGTGCGTCATTCGTTCCAATCTGGTTCTGGAAGCCAGTTCACGTTATAGTTTGACATGCAGTAGTCGAAAAGTTTCGTGTCGAACTCATCCACGGCAGCGCACATGTCACTAAGTACGAAGATCTTGTTTTCTGGGAATTCTGTGTGCAAGTCCTTCACAGTCTCATACACGCAGTAGTCGGTGGCGATTCCGCACACGAAGATCTCAGGGTTGCGCTCCTTGATTAGATCCCTAAGTACACTTCCTGAGATTCTGTTCTGCATTACACTGAACTCTTCGCGACCGGCCTCGGTGCCTTTCGTGAGTAGCCTTGACGGCATACCGGCCATGTGAAGTTGCGACAGCACAGACTTGAGGTCCGGATAGATGGTCTGACCGATTGTGCCCTTAACGCAATGCACAGGGAACGGACCACCGTTCTCTTTGAACGAGCAGTGGTCTTCGGGGTGCTCATCCGATGTGACTACTATCTCATCGAAATTGTCCATACCCTCAGTAAGTAAGTAGTTGCACAACCTATCCATTGCCTTTTCACCGTTGAAGGTTGCCAGTGACCCGTAAACGAATTCCCATTGAGGGTCCACTATGATAAGGATTTTTCCAGTTTCTTCCATGTATTATGATTTCTCTAATCCGATTATGTACGCTTGCAAGTTTCCAAGTTCGGACCAACGGGCCTCACTCTCAGGAGAGTACCGTTCTGCGAACTTCTCTTTCCAATACTGGGCTCGCTCATCGATCCGAGCTTTCAACTTCTCGTAAAGTTCTTTGTAATCTGTTTCCATATTGCAATCTGTTTCACTAAGATATAAACAATGCCTTTGCCTCTTAATAGGAATTGGTGCAAAAACTCACCAGAACGAGGGAAATATGCCTCAGTTTGAGTCGGCAAACTTGGATCTATAACGGTACTGTCTGGAATGCGGATTTGGATTTCTAGCTATGCCGACAGTCACCTCCGAGTTTCGGACCGTTCCTGCGAGGGTTCTGATACCTCAGTCGGCGTTTCTTCACCTATCTCCAGTTTCAGTTTGCTGACAAGGGATCTTCAGATTGCCACCGCTCTTTCCGAAAGAAGGTCTGGCAGCGCATCGGCCACCAGACCTATCTTCGAAGTCTCCTGTATCCCTTGAAGTGCTGCGATGCTAGCATCAATCAGCACTTGGTCCCAGTCGATTCTTCCCATACTAGTAGAAGTCGCAGTGCTTGATCTTGGTGATTAGGCGCTCACCCATGCGAGTAAGCAGTCCGCACGGAGCTCGAAGCACAAGGCCTTCAGCATCGTAGTCGCGGTTCTGGGCAATGACCGACTTGAAGCCTTTACGGACATACTCGATTGCCTCATCGAGTGTGAAGTATCCGATGAACGGAACAATGTCGATACCTAGTTTCTGGGCAATGTCCTCGCACGACTCGCGGGTCAACCAGATAGGCTTACCATTCTCGACAGGTGTAAGCTTGACATCGAACAGAATGAAGTCGGCACGGTCCTTCAGGTAGTTGCCTCCTTTCTGGATCTTCACACCGTAGCCTTCACCGAAGATCTCGATCTTCCAAGGCATCTCGATCTCGTTTGTGGTCTCGTTAAGCTTGCCGAACACCTCAGAAATCTTCTCGGGCGTAAGCTTGTCTTGCATGACTTTCAGCAAGTGTCCTGGAATGTTCGCAGCTGGAGTCTTACCAGCGATTGAAATGTCCATGGTTCCTCCAGAGCAGACGATCTGGTAGGACATGTTGGTGCCATCGATTTTCTCTGTGGCCTCCCACTTCAGGTCTTTAAGTGCCTCGAACTCTGGACGGGTCCAGTCACCGTAGATGATCTTGTTGTGGTTGGGGCCTTTCTCTTGGCTTCTCTTGAAGCATGTGTCAATGTGTGGATAGTACTGCATAATATTTGAGTTTGGTTGAATGATTAGTTATAAGTTCTTAGAACGCGAGCCCATCCAACCGCTTTAGGTATTAAGATATAATCGCTTTTCTCTTGTAGTTAAGTGAAGCACTAGAACTCGTACAGCATTTTCGCTATGTCCTCGTCTAGTACCTGTAGACCGATTATCGCTGGGCAGGCACCGTCAGTGTCCATTCCTGATTTTTCAGCAAGTTCGACAATGTGCTCTCTTATCTCTCTGAGTGTCACTTTGTTTTCACCACTGAACTCGAAGCAGGTGTCTCCAGTTCTAGTGGTTCCGCCTTTTGCAATCATGTACGACACGAACATATCTCTTTCTTTTCATATTACAGTGTTTTTGGTGCCGGTGTTTCAAAGGTCAGGAACCGGCAAGTCGTTCTCGGTGGCCACCTTCTTGGCAGTCTGTCTGAATATCCTAAGTTGGTTCTCGTTGAACATGGTTTTCGGTACGCCGAATATCGTGTCTTCTTTCTTTTCTGTGACGTGTTCCACCACTTTCTCGACTGTGTATTCTTTCACGACTTGGTGTCCGAACGCCAGAGGTAGATCTGAGAAAGCGTTCACAAGTTCTTTGACTCGCTTGTAGTCGACTATCGACACTGACGATGAGGTGTCACCGTTGGTCATAAGAACGAACATATCCGAGTTGTTCTTAGGTACGATGATTGACACGAAACCAGATGCGTTTGACTGGTGGACGGTGGTGTGGTCGGACAGTCTGATTGACTTTCCAGAAATCTTTAGATATGCACTTCTGGTCGTCTTTGATTCTACTACCTCACCACCGCGCCTTTTGGCGACCATGTGAAAGAAACGCTTGCATTTCTGGTAGTTTGTCATCTGATTCTTCATAGTCATTCGTTTTCTGCGGCAAGTTCGACCATTTCAGTAGTGATTCCGAGTTCCTTGGCGACATCGTAGAACTTCTTGAATGTATTGAAGTTCTGTTTGAGTTCAAGCCATCTCTTGATAACGTCCAGCATATCGAAGTTGACACTGACGTTCAGCTTGATTGGGTAGTTGAACCAGTTCGGTCCGCAGTTGCCGTAGGGACAATGCTCACCGTCCCTGACCGCATATCTGCCAGTTCCCATGTCGAACACATCATTCGGAGTCATTCCGTCTTCGGCAAGTGCGGCAGCAAGCCACATTAGCATAATGCTTTCTCGTGCTGGGATTCCTTCATTTTCTAAGGTTTCTTGGTCATAGATGTCGTCTTCAAACATGCAGAGTTCGCTATTCTCAGACATAAGTGCCATAAGGGCAATGATTGCTTCTTTGTTCATATCGAGTGTGTTTTCCATTTCTTTCAGTTTTTACACTCACATATAAAAGAAATGTACAAAGCTTAAGCCTATCTGAACAACTTCTTGAATACCACCGACAACCAGTTTCCGTCCCACGACACATCGCGAAGTTCTTCCTCCCACACATCACCTTCGTTCTCTTCGAAGTCAAGATAAAGTGTGCCGTCTTTAGAATCTATGCAAGACTGGAATATTCCTGTCACTTTCATAGAGAAACCGTTGCCGTTTCTTACACGGTCACCGATTCTTACCTTGGATATGTCTTTGATAAGTCTGAACTTAGGACGCTCCTCTCTTTTCTTCAGGTTCTTCAAAGCCTTGTCAGCCTCATCGTCTGTGAGTCTTCGTTCTGTGTTGTTGGGTCGTCCAAGTACAGCACCGTTTTCAGGTATTCCAAGTCCAGCACTGGTATCAGGTACCTCTACATATCCAGATGCAGATACTGTGGTACCGTCGGAAAGCAGTGCCTTGTCTAAGTCTTCTTGCACTTGTGACAACCATTCTTGGAATTCCTCCAAGGGTCTTTTTCCTGATAGTAAGTTAGATCCTGCCATTTTTTTTCGTGTGCATGTTGTGTGTTTTACTCGTATAGTTCACCATCCCACCTGTACCTCACCGTTCCTGATTCCAGGTTGTACACCTTCGAGTGGTATGTATAGACTGTTACTGTGTCGCCTTCCTGAATGAATTCGTTCAAGTACGCTGGTGCCAGTTTGAATGTCACACTGTCTTCTTTGCACTCCACCTCAAGATAGTTCACTACCTTTGCAGGAAGTTCTTTTCCTTTGTAGTAGTGGGCGGGAACGAATATGATCTCAGATTTCTTTACAATGCCTTGATGCTGCACCTCTACCGCCATCCTGTTGGAATCTTGGTAGATAAAGATAATGAACGACACCACACCAACCAGAACCGAAACCGCGAATATGAATATGACGATTGCCTCGACCGCTCCCTTTGAAGCGTCCCATATCTTTCTGATTGTCTCTTTCGCTGTACGGCCGCCATAAGGGGCTTGCCCGTTAATGTCTTTTTCTTCCATATCTGTATCGCATTAGAGTTGTCATTCGTAGAAAACACCGCACTTCTCAAACACGACTCGCTCACCGTTAATGTCGAATATACCTTGAGATGAGAAATGGTACAGTTTGACTGTGTCACCGACATGTATTTCCACAGAATCATTCAGATTGCCCGTCAACCAAGGTGACCAATGGTCGACCTCGTACCGGTGCACCATTCCGGTGGTGTCAACATAGTCGACATAGTACAGGTAACTAGTCGGTTGAATCACTTTACCATTAGAATGCTGCCGCATTGTGTTGTCGTGGATACCAGTCACCACCACATTCTCGCAGCTCTTGATGTACCTGTTTCTAACAGAGCATTCTCCAGCAAAGTTGAATATGAGCATTACCACAACGAAGGCGGTGATGATGACTACACCGGCAACAATGTTCTCAGCAATGTTCTTTCTTACAGTCTTGTCTTTGTACCAGCGCACCTTTTCCTGGACTGGTTCACCATTAATTCCGAAACCGTGGTCTTCCATAGTTATTTTCTTTTAAAGTTTTTGCAGTTTCCGTCTTCTGGCATAAGGCATAGATCAATGCCGTTCCGTTGGCAATGCTCGCAGTCTCTGATATCTGGATAGTCTGTCCTCCTGTATTCGGCAAGACGCTTCTGGAAAGCATCGGTGTTGCAGTACCCGCAGCAATGGTCGAACTCAGGGCAGAACCCGCGGTATACGCACTCAGGGACAAGCTTGTCGGCCACTACTGGATCGACCTCTCTTATAGCATCCACTACAGCTTCCCAAGCCTCGCGTGTCTCTTTACTTGCTCTGCTGCACAAGCGCTTCCTTGAAATGTTGACAAGGGCCTGGACATTGGCAGTCATCAGCATGTCGTTCTCTTTGCCCTGGGGCAACTCATCTCGAGGGACACCGTATGAGAACCTGTCCTCTCGCTGCGAAGCAACGAACTTCTCGCAACCCTCGTGGTGCCGCACTAAGTGAGTGGTCACCCACATTTTGATCTGGCTCCACAACCAGTCGAACTCGACAAGTCGGATCGGTGAGTGCTCAGCTAGTATCATTTTCGCCTTCCAAGAATCTGATGGTTCGACATCAATCTCACTCTTGTGGGCAGTAACGCGGGCAGCGTTCAGTGCCCTTTTCCATCCGGTTGAACGTACAAGTTTCTCTAATTTCATTTGTTGCTATCCTTTTTCTTTTTAGTGTTCTGAAATCTATGTGCAATATGTCTAAGAACCCTTCGGACACCGTCACAGTGTGAATAGGTTTCTCCCAAAACGGTTCCATAACGACCGTCTCACCGAAGTTGACTGGTACCATGTGTCACTCGTTCTCTATCTCTTGCATTAGGTTCGTAACGATACCAGCAAGTTTACCGTAATAGAACAGGTTCTCAAGTCCTTTCTCACCCTTTGCCTTGTCCATTATGATCTTGTGGACCTTGGATAACGCAGAAAGTTCACTGAGCTGGTCGTCTGTTGGTTCTTTCTTGATACCGTTTGACAGGTACTTGGTGTGGACGCATACAACTGCTTTTGAGTTCGGGTCTTTCAGATCGCCTTTGAGGATGCGGACTTTGTCCTCAATGTCGGCAGTCACTTTTCTTGTAAGTTCTTCCAAAGCGGCTTCTGGGCCTTTGTCCTTAAGGTCTTCCAAGCTAGCCGCTCGCATGATACTAATTTCCATGATAGTTCTAATTTTATGTACTCTTTTTCTTTCTGAACCCGACTATGCCATCTTCAAGGAAGTCTGGCACAGATGCCCAGACGGCAAGTATGGAGTTGAAGTTGCCGTAGTACCTCTCACCCGTGGCGACATAGTATACTGGTGCGGTAATGAACAGTTCCAGTACAGCAAGTGCGACAACCAAAGGCGCCGTAACCATTAGCAAGAAGCAGATTACGAACCAAGAGACAACGAATACCACCACAGCACTGAAGGTTATAACGACATCTAGTATTCTTTCTATAATGTCCCAGATTCTCTTAAGGTATATCATAATCTATTGGTTCATACATGGGCAGTTGCCCCAGTCGTGTTCAATTCCACCAATGCTTGTTACAATATAAATGTGCCCAGCCCACTCTACGTTCATTAGCTTTACCTCAAAGGGGGCGGTTTGGACTTTCTCGGTTGTGTCGACTTGCATTTCCTCTACTGGTCTGACCACGTTGATTGTGTCGCCGAGAGGGTGTTGACCGAATGTCTTTTCCGAAACCAGTACATTCGAGTAACCAATCGAGTCCGAGTGCAAAGTAAGGTTGAACATACCCTCTTTACTGGACCCGAACTTTCCTGTGACAACGTATCCGTTGTAGTCCGCAAGTTCGTACTGGTCGTAGGGTACCAGACTTCTGTCTTTTCCGCATGAGCCAAGTGCAACAATGAGGCACAGGCAAGTGAATATAAACAGTTTCCTCATTTGGTATAGTTTTAGTTATGTGTTAATGTCATCTAGCTTATCGAATTCTCTGGCCACTCTGGCAATTGCAGTCCGTATAGACTGCTCCTTGTCCGGTCCCCCACTTGTGCATAGCCTTACACCGTGCACTCCAGTCTCATCCCATATCGTGACATAAAGATCACCGTTTCCTCCCCAGTATACACTCAGTTCAGCGTTTGACACATCCCAGTCACCAGTCTTTAGTCTATACATATCACTTGATTTCTAGAACATAAATGTCGTCTGGGTGTTCACCAAGTACATCGTGTGTGACATTGCATATCCAGATATCAGCACCCGTGCTGGTTTCTGTGTATGTGGCACCGTAGTCATCATGCTCTTTGATCTTGAAGTGCATAATTGACTTGGGGTCGGGTGATGTCGAGACAGTTATGGTCACTTCTCTTCCTCCTTCGGCAAGCATCTCAAGAACATTGTCGGAACCGAACACCATCTCGTTCTCCTCCATTGTGTGGCCTTTCACATCGGCATACCACTTGTCTCCTCTCTTGAAGAACCGTATGTCTTTCTCTATAGGCTCTGGTTCATTCGGTGCCTCCAGAACCGACCAACTAAGTACCTTACTCACCTCGCTCTCGTTCTCGATCTGGTCACCGAGTTGAGTAGCGACAGCTCTCCTGACCACTTCTGGGGATGTGACCGGTTCGTTGACCTCGATCTCGTCTGAGCATATACCGTTAAGGCATGCGTTACGGTACCATTTCCATGTAACCCAATATCTCATATCTTGTTGTGTATCTTATATTTCAAGTATTTGCAGTACACTACATAAGTTTTTCGTAATGTGTGACTTTCGTACTCTCACTTGACAACCACTTTTCTATCCTGTTCAATGTTATCTTTCCTGTGACCTCGGTGTAGTTGCTCTCTGCGTGGTCGATAAGGAAAGGATGGCCTAAGAACTCTTTCATTTCGACACTACCATCCTTGTACACATCCAAGAAAACCGTGTCAACAATGACTGTCTCTGGATGCCACGGCCAATAGAACTTCCAGTTGGTGTGCTTCACGAACTGCCTGCAGTCTTTGCGTGCTGAGTTCTCGAACCACTTACCGAACCATCTTCTGGTCGTCCTGATTCTCTTAAGGTTATCCAGGCGCTGGAGGTTCTCAAGTGATTTTTCAAGTTGCGACACCCTCAGTATCTCAGCATCGACATCTGTGACAGAGTCATTAGTGTAGTATTCCAATTGACCGATTACTTCGGTGCTTTTCTGGTTGTCTTTTGCTCTTTTTAGTACCTTACTTGCGTTGTCCATTTGTGCCAGTGCTTTTCTGGTTCGGGAAAAGATCCGCCTTGAACGAGCCACTGTGCTCGTATGCGAAATCCACCATTCCCTTGATTACCGATAACGGTGGGAAGCCTTGGGCGACAAGCACACCGTAAAGTCCCTCAAGGAACTCAGGTATGGTAATGTCGCTTGCCGGTGTCTCCCAAGTCGACTTGACATCTCCGATCTCGACTGTAATCTTTGTGTTTTCGATATCCATTTTGAAATCTGTTTTCTATTCTTCTATCCAAAGGAACCCAGCTGTAAACTCGAACCAGTCTTCTGGAATCTCGTGTCCTTCAACAATATACTCGACTACTAGAGCCACAGGCCAAAGTGCGAACATTGCAATCCTGATAGGTATGGTCAGAATGTTGATTACTCTGTGCCACCATTTCATTTTAAGGACATATATCATATTTCCTCCATTTTAGAATTTCTATCGATTAGTTCGTTGTATTCCGATATCCATTCTGGACAGATTGGATAGTTTGCATCCATATAGTCTTTGAAGACTTTCTTGAGTTCTTGGATTCTCTGCTCTTCGACAACCCATTTCGGTTTGGGTCCAAGGGGAGGTGCGATTTTTCTTTCTAGCATTTTTATTTAATGAATTCTACAGTCACTATTTCTGTTCTGTCGAGTCTGATTCTGTACGTCTCAGAATGGTAGTGCCCGTCCAGTGTCTGTTCAGTTACCTCGTACACGATCTCGACAGTGTCTCCTTTGAAGTCGAATGACAAGAACTTGCTCGGTTTATCTTGCCCGACCATTCTATAGGTTTGGCATCTTTGGCATCCGTTGTCATAGTACACCCATCTGCAGATCGATTTCGTCTCACCGAGACGCATTTGCCAGTCGTTCCAGAATTTCTTAGTCATGTCGTTCCAATGTTAGATCCCGTACACTATGTTCCATATATCCGAAGTTGCACTTTCAAGGTTTTCCAAACTTGAAAGATCTGTACTTTCAAGGATTCTCTTGATTGCTTCTATTTTCTGAGTGTCCGTCATAGTGTCAAGTTTTTAGAGAATGTACAGCTGTCACATTGATTTTGTAATGGAGATAATGCACAGTGTAACAACACCGACAATCACCGTAATTTCAAATGCTATCAAGGCGAATGTCAAGATCTTATTGAGTGCCTGTTTGAATTTCTTTGCCATTTCATTGCGGTTTTGTCATCGGATAAACTATATCTATAATCTCAGTCATTGCCGAGCACATATTCTCGAAAGTCGACAGGTTGGTGCCTTCTATGATTCTCTTGATCTGCTCGATTTTCTGTGTGTCGTTCATAGTGGTAAGTTATTGTCGTTACACTTACATATCAAAGACTTTTCTAGAACTTAAGCCACCAAAGGGAGTCTACTTATTATGTGCTCGGTTATCACTTTGAAGTGCATTCCGTTCCGCTCGCAGAACTGCCTCGCGGCGGTCCATTTCAGCATGTTCTTCTTGTATTCTCTATAAGCGTACTCGCACCTTGGGTCCGGTTGGACAGTCTGACTGTAAGGTTTGACCTCGAACACGAATTTCCTACCGTCAATGAACTCCACTATGTAGTCTGGCCAGTAATGGTGCTTCTGTCCATCCTCGCCTATGTACTCTATAGATATGCACTCACTTCCCCAATACTTGACTTTTTCACTCTTCTCAAGCCATAGAATGAACCTTTTCTCGTAACTTGATCTATAGATTATCTTCTCGTTCTGCTGTGACTCGAAGAGTTTCTTGCACGACTTCGGGTTTATGTAGCCTTGCTTGTACCTGGATTTCTTAGAAGGCTTAAGGTTCTTTATGTCTTTCCCTGACATCTCATATCTCTGTCTTTTCGTGCGCGTGTGCGTGTTATCTGTCAATACAGGCGCACCGCGCTGATTCCACCGTGGACTGTGTCTCTAAACACTATGAACTTGTATCCAGAGATCGTGATGTAGTCGTACTGTATGTCTCTGGAAAGTCCAGGACGATACGAGCACTCGGCCGGTACCGGTTCTGGTGCTGGTGCCTCGTTTGCCTTTGCAGTCAGGAACGAGTTCATCCCCAGAAAAAGCATTACCATAACTAGTAGCACTAGTAAGGTGAATTTCCGTTCTTTTGAAATCAATGTGTCTTTCATGGTTTACTCATTATGTTCTTGATTCTGGTTATGTATTCTGGATCCTCGGCGTATCCTATTTCCGTTAACCAATAAAGGTATGTCTCGGTGTCATCAGATGCACCTGTGAACCTGTACTGGAGTTTGTCGCGGTACGCAATCAAGCATTCAGTCCAGTGGCTGAACGACATGTATCTTTTCTTATAAGAATCGTACAGGCCTAGACAGTTTTTCTTCTTCTTGTAGATCGAACTTGTGAAGTTACCGGTTTCGTGTCTCGCTTGCGCCCAGACAACTTCTGGGTATAGTATCGAGTTCTCGTTGCAGAACCTGTAGAAAAGTTCCTTTGTAGGTTTTTCAAGACTATACACCGTGCCCGTTCCTACCGTCTGGGACAGCAATGCACTTGACACCGCAATAAGTGCAATCAGCATCAATACCCTTCTCATTAGAACCTCCACATTCTGTTGTTTCTGAGAAAATCACTCATATAGTCGGCACCAGGATTTGTTCCAGCTTGCTCTTTGTGACCACCACCTCCCCAAGCGCAGGTCTTCAGCACCTTCGAGAAGTCGATACCGTTCTGGGGGTACCTGAGTGAAATGTTGCTGTCACCATCTACCCAGATGGTAATGCAGTCGTAGTCTTTCACACCTTTCTCTTTCAGTCTCCTTTCGGCAATCATTGACAGTATAGACTTGTGCTGGAAACCTTTCGGCAACACGAACAGTATGGCATCAAGTGCCGGTGAGCAACCAAGGATCTTGAAACGGTAGTACTGGTTCGCTGAGTCGTACAGTGTGTCTCTGACACTCTTCATGTACTCTTGGAACTGCTTGTCTTTGCACTCGTCCTCAATGCCTGCAGCCAACGAGACATCTTGGTCGTAAAGTTTCTCTATCACTGTGTCCACGAACTTTGATCCGGACCCAGTCTCCAGGCACCACTCGAACCATGTTGACAGTCTCGGTGCATCCATATAGAGAAGGTTACCAATCGAGCTGGTCGAGCGAGCCTTGGATGTATCTGCCCACTTCCACAAGTCCCAGTCACTCACCACCGAAGTGAACTTCACTAGTTCCACAAGTGTCCCCTTCTGGACATAGAAGAGCATACTTTCGAGAATGTCTTTCAAGATCTCGCAACCGCAGCGTTCTGCTTCAATCGTAATGACCGAATTCCTGTCAATCTCGTGGCCTATCCACTCGGAACTTCTGTGGTGGTCGGCAATGATTAAGTTACCGTCAGGTATCGACTTCATGAACTCGGTAATGTCATTAGAGGACTTGTCCCATGAAATGTCCGACACAATCACCAGGTCGTTTTCCGTGTCGATTTCCGGCATACGGCTTCTGATCTCACTGTCAATCTTTGAATAGTCGCAGTTCATCTCGACAATCTTGTCAGTGTACCCGTTCAAGAACGCTCGAGCGACCACATTGCAGGAGTAACCGTCAAGGTCATTGTGCGAGAACAACCATGTCTTCCTGTAGTTTTCTCTTTCATTCATTTCTTATGTCAATTATCTGTTAATACTTACAATACGATTACATATCAAACATAAACGAGAAACTTAACAAGAAAAGGCACCTGACTTTCGCCAGATGCCTTTTATATTATCTTCTACCACTGTTTACGCCTCGTTGCCTTCCACTCATAGAACCGTTCTGGTTCTGGTGCGGTCTGACGGTCGCCTTGGGCGGTCGCTGAGGGGAAGGGGACACGTTGCCGTTCGGTTTAGGTGGCATTGGTGGATTAGGTGGCATTGGTGGATTATAGTGCGGCCCAGGTGGCGCTGGTCTCCTACGGTAGTAAGGAGTGTAAGTGTATCGGTAGTATTGGTACCAGTAAGGGTGGTACGGGTGTACATATACCTCTGTCCTTGGTTTCTCAACAACCACACGTCCCTCAGTTGCGCATGAACTGAAAGCGAATATTGCAGAAAGTAACACTCCTGCAATCAGTAACTTGAACAGTATCTTTCTCATAGTAGCAAAGGTATTTTAGTATATAAACATAATAACAGTCTTAGGAAAATGAAAAGGTGGGAATCCGTAGGACACCCACCTAATAGAACAGACCCGCTAACCTGTTCAAGCGGCAGTCGTGTATCTATTATGATGCTACCGGAATATTACCGTTCTCGTCAAGTTCAAAAATCCTATTTGCCATAGCACTCCAAATATTAGCATTTTTATACGCATTAATAATGCTATGGTCGGCTGAATAAGGAACGTAAATTGGTGCATTTGTAAACGCATTAGTGCTTGTTAAAGTCGGTGGATTGATTGCCAATATTATATAACTTCCTACATGTGTGCAATCAGCGAAAGCAAGTTTATGTATATAGTTAACAGATTTTGGTAAAATTACAGTTTCTAAATAATTCATGTAAGCACAAAATCTAAAGGCATTAACCCCAATATTTTCTACACCTTCTTCAAAAGTTACTGAGTGTAAAGATGCACACCTGTAAAAAAGCTCTTCTTCTATAGTTGAAATAGAACCTGGTATAACTACATCAGCACACAAGTCCCAACAGTCTTTGAAAGCAGCAGTTCCAATACGGTTAATTTTATTGCTAAACTTTAAATCATAATATACCATTCCATTACTAAATAACCTATAAAAAGCAAAAATGCTAATTTCTCCAACATTACATTCAAAATCAAGAAGATAACGAATATCGCCAGTACACCTAAAGGCACCTCTATTACAGTTAAATTGATAGAGGCCACTACTAGTACATAAATATCCCGAAGTATATCCTTTGGCCCTTCTCCATCTAACATTATCACCTGTGTTAAAGTTTAGAGATGTGCCATAAGTATAAAGAGTAAACTCTCCATAATTAAATGAATATTCAATAGGTATGTATTTAGCATTATTATCTTTCGTTAGTGAAAGATTCACATTATCAGAAAGAGCTGTAATTTTAAAATAATCTGGTTTTTTAGAAACAGATGCTGCTCTTCTTCTTAACAATAATGCGTTGCTCATGGTCTTGCCTCCCAACCCGCAGGATATTCCGCAGGACTCCAAGTATTAGCATTAATTAGACTTACATAATGAGTGCCTTCAAAAGTCACCTTGTCACCAATATTGTATGCTGTCTCGGCATTTATTGGGCGAACCCATTCAGGCCATTCCTCAACAGAAACTTCGGCAAACAGACTTACCGAAGCTTCGGGTGTCCAATCAGACTGACAGGTATGCTCTTGGATTACTCTGTAGAGCTTTCCGTCATACCAATACCTTTGTCCCACAAGGACAACTCTACCTATTTGTTCAGCCCAAGCAGGAAACAAAGCAGCTACCTCTAATGCCGTTACATCATCTAAAGATCCAGTTTGTGTAAGAAGCAGCTTCTTTACTGCGTCAACCATCTCCTCAGTGTAAGGTTCAGTTCTTGGAGGTGCAGGTGGGGTCGGTGGCTCGACATAAACCTGCCAACCAGCATCCTCTATCTGTGCTGTCGATGGGTTACTTATCCAACTTCCGTCAGGCATCTTTATTGACTGGCAATAGCTGATAACGGTTCTTCCTTCTATGATCTTATAGTATCTTGTCATCTTATTCTCCTATGTTTTGGTTGCTTGCTGGTAAGTCGTACTCTTGGCATGAAGCATATCCGTTCATTACATATATCTCATAGTACTTGTTCTTTCCTATTGTCGGTGCGGAACCGCCGGACCACTGTACTATGTCGTTCGGAAAAGTTACATTTACAGTAGTTGAACTTGTACTGAAAGTCCAGCACCACAAGTTAGCTATCCCGGGTACGGTTTGTGCCATGGTGAATGTCATGTCAGTATCAATAATACCGAAGTCGTACACAGCATTCGGAAGCATACCGCCGACCGGTTGACTGTTATACACCTTGGTGTCTTTGCCATCTACGTATTCTTTAACTGCTTTCGGGGATGTTGTCTTTGTCTCAGAAGAGGAGTCGGTTTCAATGTCAGTGCTTATAGTTGGTACAACACCAGTAGCAAGGTCGGATGCCGGTATACCATCAGCTGGTTTAGAGTATGTACCGTACTTAGTGGTGTCAACTGTTCCATCGTTCTTTATGAGACCCGAAGTCTGTGTCTTCTGTATATAGTTAGAAAGGTCTTGGTGCTGTGTCAAGAAGTCACTTGCTTTAGAACCACTGTCTGTCAAGTCACCGTTACTGTCGAGTGCAGCTAAGTTTCCTGAAGTTGCGTTCTGTACTTTGTCGGCCTTACCAGTTATGTCACTTGAAGTTATGTATCCGGCATCGTTGTTGAAAGAACTCACATCCGTCGGTGCACCGTCTATCAGACTGTAAGAAAGCTTGTGCTGTGAATCTATCTTGTCCTGCTTGGATGTGTCGGATGGGTGACGGTGGTCTCCTCGGGCGAACGCTTGCTGTGATCCAGAACTTTCCGTTCCGTCCATAACTGGCAAACTATCTGAAGGACCGTATATCTCTGGTAGGTCTGTGGACTTCACATAACTTTGCCCAGTGACCCAGTTCTTTATCTTTTGCCAGAAATAAGAAAGACCGTCTAGGTCTAAGAATTTTTCCATTTTTTCAATTTCCAGTTATATTGTCTATGTCTTGGTTTGTTATAGGTTCCATGTCGGTATCAGGATGAGGCACCACGTGAGGGACGTCTATCCATTGCATACGCTCATAGTATTGACTTGCAAACACTCTCAAAGCGTTGTCTATGAAGTTCTTGTGACTTGTTATCTCACCGTCTATCATATACTGCAGTGCTTGAGAAAGGTTTCTCATTGCAAGAATTCCAGCGTTCTGCAGTGCATCTGAACTGTTTGCGCAAGTGCAGTCTGCGAACACTGTGGTCCAGTCAGTAATGAAAAGTGGTAGATTGTATGAAACCACACCGTCAATGTATCTCTTGAACTCTATCAGAAAGTCCTCACTTTCTAGGTCTATCCAGTAGTCGTGCTTACTCCAAAGACTCACCATCAGATCATATATACCTTTCCTGTATATGGACAACGGGTCGCATACAGCGCCTGTCGTACCAAGCAACTGGTTCGCACTACCGCTTGCGCAACCACAACTTTGGGCTGTGACAACCGACATCTGAGGGGACACTGACGAGAATATAGATAGTGAGTTCACCGTCTGGTCGTACATTCCTCCTGCATAGTACTCGAGCATTATCTTCTCACCGTTGACCATATCGGCTTCGTCCTTTATGGCTTTTATTGTCGAAGCCAGCCAAGTCCTGAAGTTCTTTATCTCGTCTAGTGTGATGTCCGTGTCACTAGAGAACTTGTTGAGTGCAACGTACTTGCTAATGGAGTTGGTTCGGTCGGTGGCCTCTTGGTCAATGAAACTCTCGTACTTGCTAATGTCGCAGTACTCTTTGTTACCAGGGGTGTCCAATGCACTGTAGCTGACGAATTCTGAAAGAGTCATTTGACCGAACGGTACGACCCACTTCCAGTTAAGTGCGTATGCGTACTTTCCTTTAAGGTTCTCGTTGTACCAGTCCATATCCTCTTGGGTGTACGGGCACACACCACCAGTCCACATCTCTGGTTTAAGGTATATGTCTTTGTGCTTTACAATGTTCATTTCATGTGTAATCGTATATTGCTATAAGAATAACTTGTTACCCAGCTGTTATCTGGGCTATCATTTTGGTGTTGTCTGCCTCTTTCGACAGTGCGTCTTTCTGGGCACCGAGAATTGCATCTTTCTTCGCAGCAAGCATTGCTTCCATTTGCTCAAGTATCTGTTTCTTTCGTTCCTCGAACCAGTCGTTTATGGCCTTTGTGAGTTTCTCGAGCTTGTCGTTCAACTGATTTTTCTTCTTTTCTACGAATGTCTTGGACTTACCAGCGCACGTCTTCGGTATCTCAGATATCTGCTTCTCAAGTTCGGCCACCTTAGACATTTTCTCATCGTATGTCTTCTGCAGTGTGTCCAGGTTCTCCTTCTTGAAGTCGTTCACTTCCTTGACAATATCCGTAATCATTTGTGCAAAGTTTACCATTTCAATCCAGGTATTTTACTGAGGAAGATTCTGTTTTATCTGGTTGACAAGTGAGATAAGGTCATCTATGCGGCCTTCAATACCGGAAGTGTCAAGACGCTGCTGCACGACTTGCTGAAGCTGTTGCTGCTGGTTTCCGCGTTGCTGTCCAGGTAGTTGCTGAGGCTGGTTCTTGTAGTTCTGAGGATTCTGCTTGCGGTCGTTTGCCTCTATTATGTAATGCAGTTCTTCGGCAAGTTCAATTATCTGGTCGAACACTTCTTTCAATGACTCATCCATTGTCTTACCGAACTCAACCATATTGCGCATGAGTGTGTTCAGTTTGTCAATCTTCGAGTCGTTGATTGAGTTGATTGAGTTGACCATGTCACCCGTGGCCTTGACAGACTTCTCGAAGTTATCCACTTGCCGCACGTCCATTATACGTTTCATCAACTTGTCGTAGTCAGTAAGGTTCTTCAGCCTTGTCTTGAATTGCGCCGATCTGGAGAATATAGTCGTGTCATTGAGAGGCACAGAATATCCTTCCATAAGTCTTTCTATCGTGCCTTTCAGATTGGTCTGGGTGTCCGTACCGAACAAGTCTTTTGTCTTTTCGTCTTTTAACTTCTCACCAAGACCGGCTGCCATATCAAGTATGGAGGATATTACGCGGGTGAAACCATCCATCAGTTTCAGTGTGCTCTCCTTTAGTTCTATATCTTTACCTTTACTGCTGACCAACCCTTCTATATGGCTTTGTATTCCGTTTTCACCAGTTATGAAACCGAATAGAATGTCTAGATTAGTGTACACATCCTCTTTGTGCTCTGATAGGAACTTGGACATACTTACCATATCTGGAGACCCATCTGGTTTCGTTCCGATCTGCACGTTTCCAAGTGCTAGGTTGTTTATGACATCAAGTGTCATGGATATCATTCCCAAAGTGTCACCTATCAGACTTGCTCTATTACCGGCGTTTCTTATGTCTTTGTTCGGTGTGAACGTCCTCTCGAACCAGTTCTTTTTAGCACTTCCTTCTTTCGGTTCGTTGAGTTCTAGCATCTTGTCACCGATATGCTTGACCAGCCCGAATAGACTATCTAGGTTCTTCTGGATCTCTGGTTTCTTACTGTCAATGAAATCTCCAAGGTTCACCATATCTGGTTTGTCTTCCGTACCTACATTGTACTGGCCATCTGACAGAGATTTTATAAGTTCTATTATCGGACTAAGTAGATTTACTATCCTTGCTATGTTTCTTGTCTTTCTCTTTGCACTTCTCATATCACCAGCCGTATAGTCCTTCATTCCCTTACCGTTCTCGTCTCCCTCGTTCAACTTGACAGCAATGTCGTTCATTATATCCATCATAGTAGATACGTTGTCCGTTATCTGCTTTCTGTGACTGTGCAGATAATCTCCAAGAGATCCCTTTATAGTTCCTGAAGTACCCTTGATTAGTTCACCATTACTGTCGATCTCACCGTATTCAATCGGTCCCTTAGACAACGACATTATGAACTTAAGCATACCGGAAACGTGCCGCATCATGTTCTTCATAGCTCTTGCACGGCGTTTTGCACTTCTTAGAGCCTTTGCGTCAAGAGAACCTTCCTTCATAAGTTCCTTTGCAATACCGTCAACCTGCTGAACCATTGTCTTTACTATACTGGTTATCTTGGTGACATTTGTATCATCAAGATGCTCCCATTCCGTCACATTACCATCTTTGTCCCACTTGACGGGAACCTTTCGTGATGCTATCTTTGAAAGAATTCTCATTACCGCAGATACATTGCACATCATCAACCTTATTTGTATGGATTTTGCAACAGCGACAGCAAGATTGCGTTCTTTTATAGACGCTATAGAATTGGTGACTGTCTTTATTCCTTGCATTGCCGTATTCATTGACTGGGTCAAGTTGGTGTTCTCTTCTGAAGTCAGTGCAAGTTTGGATATGATTCTTAGTAGTGTGAAAACGACCAGCATCTCAAGCATTACCACCACAAGTCCGGCTCCTATCAGAATTGAACCTACTAAATTCAACGGATTTATAGCGCATATACCTGTTATTAGAACTGCTAGAGCATCGGTGAACGGTCTTATTGTGTCGTTTGGATCTCCTATTGCTTTAGCAAGTAGTACTATCAATGCCATAGAACCAACTACCGCTACTATTCCAAGTGCCAGTGATCCAAGACCTATTCCTGCGGACACAAGTAATTTAGATGCGGCACCAGCGATGACACCTACGCCCACCATCAGCGCTATTATACCGACAATTCCTAACAGTCCCAAGAAGTTGACTCTTACGGCAATCAGAGACATTACTGCAACGACACCTGTAAACGCCAAGAATGCCAGTGCTATATCTATAAGAACCTCAGTACCTATCTCGGTGTCTTTCTTTGTCTTAGCAAGTTGCCTTATGACAACTAGAGCGGATACGACAACCACCACAAAACCAAGAAATGCATGGTATGATTCCTGGTTTGAAAGACCGAGAAGTAGTATCGACAACGAGAAAAGTAGGAAGCTTCCGGATATCATCACAAGTGCTTCAGAACCGTCCTTTATGGTGTCCATGTTCTCGGATATCTTGTCGAATATCTTCACAGAACCGAACGATACCATTCCCATTGTAGCTAGTCCGATACCGACCTCACCAGCGTCTTCACCGATTGGCTTGATTACTAATAACAATAGTGCTGCAATGGCTGCTGCCGCGGATACAAGTTGCAGTATCGGTTTTCTAGAATTGCTTATCTCTTGCTTGCGCTCACCGAACACATTGACCGTGTCGACCATGTTGTTTGCAAGTAGCTTGACTTTGCTTTCTTTACTTACACCAATCGCTAGCAACGATAGTGTTCGGTATTCAATGGTAAGAGGTATCATCTCAGAGAACACAGCAAGCATTGTCACAGCGTTGTATTGCGCATCCTCAAGTCTACCGGCATCCTGAAGTCCTGAAACCGAATTGACCATTGACTCGAACAGTCTTCTGACATTGTTTCCTTTGTACTTCTTACCGGCAAATGACACGAGTTGCAGTGTCTTGAACGCCATCGTAGCAGGAATCATTGCTGCGAATAGTCCGGAAAGTTGCTTTGCTCGTTCAGAGCCTTCTTTAACTTCTGCATTCGTAAGGAATGTAGTCTTTCCCTCACCATCAATCAGTTGATAGTCTTCTGTCATACAAAGAGCTATGGAAAGCATTGTGTCTATAAGATCTATGACTGGATCTTTCTCGACACCGTTGGCCGATTTTCTTCTCTTCTTTCCAAGTGTGATTGCTCGCATTGCATTGATGGTGAGAACTTTCTTGTACATATCACTGTACATGTCTGTTGTCTTAGAAAGTTCTGATATAAGACCTTGCAGACCATCCTTTCCTACAAAGCCCATAAGTTTAGACATGTTGTCTTTACTAAGGTTCTTTGAATCCGCACTTTCACTTACTGCATCGAACACGTTCAACAGTCTGGTAACTGACTTTTTTACTTGTCTACCAAGCATACCGGACTTTACTCTAAACAGGAATAGTTTCTTTATGTTGTCCTCGAACGGGAAGTTTACCATCTTGTCGATTATCTCGAAAACTATTCCTGTGACATCTAGCAAACCTACCTTCTTTGTCGATATCTTTTCAACTGTGCGATCTTCCGTTGATGTTTCTCTTGCATTCTCACCACCAGTACTGTATCCCTTCTTAAGTATGTCCAGGTACCTTTCTTCTGATTTCTCACTACCCGTCAGGAATTCTATAGTTGAACTGTCTATGGTGGACTCACCAAGTTGTCTTGTGAGTTCGGTAACAGCGGCCTTTAGCATTCCGACAAGAGGACGGATTCCCATTCTGAAACGGATCGCTTTCTTTCTTATACCAATCGGATCCAAAGAAGTTATCTTGTCCATAGAACCTACAAGTTTTGAAACATAGTCACCAATCAGGAACAGTCCGGTCTCCGCTTCGTAGTGTGGTTTGACATACTTTAGGTTTTTCACCTTTTCTGTTCCACCCCAGTCGCTGTCTGATTTTGTTTCTAGGATTTTTTCGTAATAAGTTCCATCTGGTGCCTGAACTTTGTATGTAACAAACTCCTGACCATTCCCTTCGTTCCATCCTATCAACTTTCTAACTGCCGCAGGACTATCTAGTCCTTCTGTTGAACTTATAGTCCTTAGCATCATCGCAATGTCCCGCATGGTGTTGGGTATGGTCTTCGACAACCGTTTTGCACTCCTACTTGACTTTCTAAGGTTCTTGTTTGATATAGAGGATATCTTAGACAGTGTCTTTACAAGTGAGTTCACATAGTTTGCGGCAAGATCTATATAGACTAGAGATGATGTACTTTTCGTGTTGGCCCGATAGTTTAGGGCCTCATCTGGTTTCTTTGAAGCAATATCGTTGTATGTCTTGACCGAAACCAGATTTCCTTCCGGATCCCTGTACGACTCTATAATATCGAAATCAGAACCAAGTCTAAGTTTCTTTGCGATTGTGTCAATACCGGTTTGCGAGTCGTGTACATCAATGAGTAAATCAGCCAGACTTGAAACGTCCCTTGGGAGTCTTTTTCTTAGTATGTTTAGACGAGCGATTATCGGTTTTTGTCCTTCCTTAACCGTACCATATTCAGGTATCTTGTCCATTGCCTTACTGACTTGCTGCAGTATACTTGCCGTTACCGTTATCTGCTCTGCTGTACCAGATCCCCATACCGTACCTTTATCCGTCTTGTAACTATATGGTTTGAAAGGAGACATTTTCTCCCTTAACTTGAAGTCAGTGAAGTACGCTATATCCGGATCGGATACCAATGCGCTTATGTTTCTAGAGAACATTCCTATTGCGGATGCTAGCTTTGGTATCGTTCTTATTCTACTCTCAAGTCCAAGTCTGGTCGTTACTTCTACTTCTTCCCACATAGTAGGCTTTCCATCCAGACTGAAAGCTATGGGCTCCCACTGCTTACCACCCTCATCAGACTTAGGAGTGTAGTCTTTTACTAAGTTTAGAGCGTTACCCACTAGTTTGAGTACAGATGACACACCTGTTATCTGCTCTGCTGTACCAGATCC